>JAEEGJ010002511.1_pt1 | contig 92220 bp, 78 predicted proteins | sample 8958761 | NCBI WGS metagenome assembly JAEEGJ01 (sample SAMN16246546, study PRJNA631951) | gut metagenome | biome: gut microbiome; feature: rumen; material: RS-attached | host: Bos | place: Iran: Karaj | collected 2018-10
GAGCGAGCATCTTAGGACTTGTCAAGTCATTGATTGCTACTACTTCATAACCTTCAGCCTCGAACATCTGACGGAATGCGAGACGACCAATACGGCCAAAACCGTTAATTGCTACTTTTGTCATTTTTACTTAATTATTTAAATGGGTTTAACCTAATCATTACTAATTTTTTTATGCTAAAATGCACTTTTTTTTGTTTTCGAGTGCAAAGTTACAAAAAAATTCCTATATTTGCACTTGATTTATGTCTTAATAAAAATTAAACGTGTGAAATTACCCCGAAAAGTGTATCATTATAGTCAATGTCACTTCAGGGATTGCAAAATGCAGATTACAATTCAATCAATATACATTATACGTTAAACATTAAACTTTAAAAGATTATGGGATTTATTACAGAATTTAAGGAGTTTGCCATGAAGGGCAACGTGATGGACATGGCTGTCGGTGTTATCATCGGTGGCGCGTTTGGTAAAATTGTCACCTCACTCGTTAACGACGTTCTTATGCCGATCATCGGTCAGGTTACTGGTGGTGTGAGTTTCGTTGACCTATTCTTCAACTTCAGTGGAGGAACTGCAAAGACGCTCGCTGCAGCCCAAGAGGCTGGTGACACTGTTCTCGCTTACGGGCAGTTTATTCAGAACATTCTCGACTTTATTATCATCGCGTTCTGTATCTTCTTGATGATCAAAGGCATGAATAAGTTGAAGAAAGAGAAGCCCGCTGAACCCGAGGCTCCTAAAGGTCCTACACAGGAGGAACTTCTTGCTGAGATCCGCGATTTGCTGAAAAACAAATAACTCTGGTCAAACAGCCAATCAACAATAATCCCCACCCGAGTTCAGGTGGGGATTATTCTGTTTTATAAATCACGCTCAATGTAGGTGAAAGTTGTGTCGCCAATCAAGAATGAGGTGTTGTGATACAACCAGATACTCTTTCCCACATTCAATGGTTTATTATTAAAAATGACACCCTCCTCCAAGGCCGTCAGCCTTAGTGCATCATCTACCATCTTGATTTCGGCCTGAACTGGCGCCACCTTACCCTTCAAATCCCAGGACATATGCAAAGAGCAGTCGATAGACTTACCGAGGGTGACTACCTCGTCTGGATTATTGTAGAACCATTTATAAATAGCCACATCCATTTCCTTCACAGCCCCCTTCACATTGAGGAAGTAACGCTCTGATTTCGGAGCCATTGCTGCCACTGCCACAGCCAGGACGACAGCAAAAAGGATACAGCTGATGAGCAACAAGGCACGAATATCGATCTGATAGATGCCACGGAAGAATAACGACCACAGATACATTGACAGCACACCAAGTACACCTGCCACAAGCACTAAAGATCTACGAAGCACAATTCTCGTACCAATAGTAGAGATATATGCTATCAAAACTGCCATCACCGACCATGGTATCCAATCGATCAGGACAGAAAGAAGTCCTAATTCAAACGAGAACGTTATGGTACCAGCAATCAGAAATACAAAGAAAGATGTTACACCCACGATAAGCGCACGCATGAAGATGTTAACAACACGACGGTTAATCTGTTGTCTCCTAACTGCCAATACCGACATAGCCAATGTTAGGAAGAAGCCCATAATCAGACCAAATGTAGGCATATGGCGCATCTGATCTTCTTCGACTCCAAACACAGCAGAAGTACCAATAACATCCAAGCGGGCTTGTCGCATCTGAGCCACTAACTCTTCATTGCTCAATGAATAATTTGTGGCATACAACATATAGAACATCCATGCAAAAAAGGCAGCAACTATCGCTGTCAAGGTCCATTTCATATAGAACGATGCATTCTTCGAATCGAAGAGGTTCTTATGATTATAATAATGTGAGCCATGCTGACAATTTCTACCAAATTCTGGACAGTGATAGCCATTTTCGTCCCAGCACGACTTATGCATCACATGATCACACTTGGCCACGACCTCATCGCCGTCTTCAAAAGGAGCCTTACAGAAATAACAAGTCTTGTCGATATAGACATTCCCTACACTCATGTTAATGCCCCTGATATACTTGACAATATACTTCCGTTTGAACAACCTGTAGCGAATGTAAGGTATAAGGAACTGAAAAATCAAGTAAACATTTACAAAAATGAATATTGCGAGCCCTAGACCCTGAACGAACACCCATAAGACAGGATAGCCATTGACAATAACTGGATTATAGGCATTACCCAAGAAAAGAGCGCAACTTGTCCACCCTATCAGACTATCATTTTTCTTATCATAGACCTCAATCTTCATCTGATGAGGATTTCCACGATAGACTTTGCCATCAGGATTCTCAAATACAAACTCATTGGCAATAAATTGCTCATTAGCCAAACGAAGAATCGAGTTTTTCAATTTAACCCAGTCGTATCTCTGCTGATAGAGGCCATGATAGTTCTTACATAGCACCTGAAGGACATTGGACCCTTGGTCGCTCTCAGGTATACCACTTTCAGAAAAATGCACACAATGGATAGTCAGAGAATCGCCATCCGAGGGCAACTCTCCCACCAACTGCTCCTCCAGTTCGAAATGATCCGGATCATACGGTTCATCTTCATCTGAATATACCCGTTCGTCAGAGAATACAACCAGACTCATCTTCTGAGCACCTGACCATACACCGACTCGGTCTTCCATCTCTTTCTTTTTCAGGAGGATAGACCGGTATAGATATTTGACACTATCAGGGTAGGACACAAAATAGTTATTCAGTACATAATCTGTAGGTGCCATCGTCTCTGAAACCTCATTACCATGCATAAACGTCACATAGAGATTGGGGGTGGTGAAAACAGTCATCATCTCCTTCACGGTGTTGCATTCCTTATCAACAACATTCTGGGGTAAATTCAAGTCTACCAAAACGTTCACCTTGATATTACGTCGTTTCACTTCATCACCTTCACTATTGATGACTTTTACAAGGCGAGGACGTCCTTTAGATGTATTCTCAATACCACTGATAACTTCATAACCTTTCACATATACCTGACTAGTATCGGTGAAAGAATAAGATCCCATGCCACGAACAACACTCGTAAAAAGTCTGAGTGTTTTGTAGTCTGGAGAGAACTTGAGACCGACGACCTTCATTGGCTCGGTATTCTGTTCTGCATCTTCGGAAGAATCAGAACTAAAAATCTCATCGAGATTGACATCCTCACTAGACATCTTGTCTTCGCAACTGACGAACGGAAATGCTATCAGTGCAAACAGTAGTAAGCGAACTATTTTCATCTTCATATCCATATCTCATCATTAGATGGTAGGATAAGTACTATCCTTACCATTATTTTTCATTATATCATTATACTTCTTCAGATTTGCAGCCTTGTCCTTATAGGCCTTAAACTTACTCCACAAGCCATTGACAAACATTAATATAATGGCTACAGCCGCAAGCCCCATTACATAGTCTTTCACGCGTTGCATCCATGGCTTAAATGCCAGAGCCTGTACCTTTTCCGAAACACTCTTCATGATGACATATTGTTCATCAAGAGTTTCCATTCTATTCTTCAACGAAGGAACAATCTCACTCGATGCCTTAGCTTGTTCATAATTAGTCTGAAGTTCAGTAAAGATTACCTGTTCCTTAGCTTTCACTTTCTCCAACATAGGAGCAAATTTCTTTAAAAGCGACAACTTATAAGCTTTCGAATACAACTTTTTGTAAACGTTTATCTGGCTGATGATAAACTTATCAGCAGAGGCAAACTTTGCTATGGCATCGACCTGCTGTGTCCGTAGGTCTAGAGTATCTTTTACCGTTTGCTTCAGTTGTTCCAACTTTGCTACATCTTCCATCAGTTCCTCATCCGCCGCAATATCCAGCTGCGATGCTTGATAGTAAGTGTTCCATTTCACATCCATGGAATTGTAAGACTGGTTGAGATAGTTGATACGATCTTGGAGAGTTCCAACAAGAGTAGATGATATATCAACATCACCATCGAGCGATACCTTCATCTGCTCAACCATGTATAATTGGTTAAGGTCATCCATAAACAAAGTCAGACGAGCCTTAATCTCTGCCTTGATAGCCAATGAATCGGAGGGGGACAGCCCAGTGTTCTCCTGAGCACGAGCCGTCACTGCAAGCACAAGTGCCCACAGTATTAGCCAAATGTATCTCAGCCTGTTCCCCAACTTCATATAAATCATCACTTATTATTCTTACATGTATTGTTAAAGTAGCGCTCAGCCGCTCGGAACATCGTAATAGCCTGTCTCTGTGCAGGGTTCGCACCTTGACTGTTTCCTATCATTCCATTGACCTCATCAACCAGTCCTTGCCCTGAACGTAGCAAGTCACGACGCTCAGTAACATCCTTGCTGACTAACCAGCGTGAAACAATACGGTCAAGCTGACGAGCCTTCAAAAGAATGACCTTTCCATTATCGGTAGGAATGGATAAGTCACCGCCTGAACCTGTATCCTTGGCCAGGACACATTTGATTGATTTAATCGAGTCGACATACTGGTTATAATCATTCCATACCGACATCAGATCGGGGCAAGGAGAAGTTTCGGTCTTAGGTGGATACTGGTCAAGTAAATTACTCTTCAAATCCTCAAAGGCCTGTAAAGCATCTGCCGACAAGGCTTTGCCACCATCATAGTTCTTCTGCAGTGTCTTGAAGTTCCCCATCACCCCTTCCAAAGCTTTCTGGGCAGAGGCTATCTCATCACCGAAATTCAGACAGGGATTACGCTGGATGGTTACCTGGTACTCAATATTGACATCACGGCCGAAGGGTATCTCATAGAGGTTATACTTCTTCTTTTCTGTCTTGTCCATAAGGAAAATGTCATGGAGTGTAAAAGTAACCAAATTACGCTTATTCAAGATATCGAATGTTTGCGTAATATAGTCATTTACCATTTTATATTCCTGTGGTACCGGCTGCAACCCGTCATAGTCCATCCATCGCTGGAAGTAGAATGTCTTACGGGGCTTAGGAACCGTCGACTTGAACAATTTGGTAATCTTGAACCTATCTTTTGGATCACATGCGGCAACGTAAGGCAACTGGTCTGGACGTATCTTCCGTCCCTTCACCAGAGGTTTCAGTCTGACACGATCCCAGAATACGAATATAGTACGATAGGAAATCAGGCTGACCGACAGTTGGTTGGCGTCCTCATCGAACACGAACTTCACCATCATATCCATATCCTTCGAATCGACCTTTAGCGACAAGTGATCCGTATAAGACTGCCCTTGGGCTACAGTAATGGTCCTGACAGTCTGTGCATGAAGTACGAACGCCATCAAGCAACCCGACATCATGAGGATGATCTTCTTTATATTCATATATCAATTTGTCTTTTGTTCAAAAATTAACCAACCATTAGGTTCTCCCTGATGCCTTACCCAAGCTGCCACCTCCAAATCCTCAGGATAAGGGGGCTCCATGATAGCATGGTAAGTATCATATCTTAGATACGAGGCAACACGTTCTACACCCCAAAGCAGGTCAGTATAGGTATCTGTCATGTTGATGCAAACCTTTCCTGCAAAAGCCCCGAAGAAGCGGATGTTGGGATGCCAGGGATGAGCAATCGGCTGACCTGAAGAATCCACTGTTAGGAAATTCAGCAACGGAGGCGCATCAACACCAGGATAGCCTGGTGGGAGTTCCAACGTCATTTGATAACCATCGGAGAAAATCGGTCTATTCTCTATGCCAGTCATATTCAGTTGATCCAAATGCTCCACTCCGCAGATACTTCTCAGACGATAGTCAATCAGATATAAAATGGGCAATCCTGCGGCATTTCTCTTAACAACACTAAGAGATATATCCTGCCGTCTGGACAGTTTCTCTTCCAGTTGCCGCCACTCAAACAATAGGCGACGATTGCGCCCATTAAGTTGACTGGGATCATACTGATGACTTTCTAACATCTTCATCGCTTCACAATTTCCATATCAACCAGGAATAGGATCTGGCACGAGGTAAACTAGATCCCCGTTCTTTACATGATAGTCGGCCAGTTTCTGATCTTCACGGCCTATACGAGGACGCATCACTCTTACTTCATGTACCTCAGGATCCTCTTTGCCAAAGAAATAGTCTAGTGGTGCACCAGTCTGGTCTATTGACGGGAAATCAAAAATCAGACGACCATCTTCACCGATTGAGTGACGCAGATTATCAACGAGCGTACTCAGCGGTGCGTCAGGATTCACGACCTTGAATCTGACAACCTTGTTCTTGTATGAAATGTCTAAAAAGAAATCTTCCATATCTTATTGATTTTGCTTATCTATCTGAATGGTTACTTGTATCGGGTAAATATTGGTTGACCTGACGCTCATCATAGCACGCATCAGCATCTCTACCTGAGGAATTTTCTCCTCAAAACCTCGACGTATGAACGTATTATCGTTTAGGGTTATCTCCACCAGAATCTCATAGCCGACCTCTGAACGTTCCTGCTGATGACGATGGCTGACCGTCACCTGCTTCACCATGCTGCGGGTGATACCATAACGGGTCTGAAGTTCTGTGTAGCAGAACAATTTCAAATCAGCAGGAGTTACCAGTCGGTCATGGGTAGCTATATAATAACGGGTCAAGCTTGCCTCCTCTATCTGGTCGAGTAACTCATCACTGCCAGGCACCGGGGCTCCAATCTGACGGGTAGCAGCATTGTCGAATCCATTGGGTACCTGGAACATGCTTTCTGCTGTCAGTTGTGAGTTGACAGCTGAGCCAAGCGTCGTAACATACGACACGGAAAGCGAGGTTGGCAGATTCAGTTTATCTGCCTCAGGACGCAGCAGCAGATAGACGCCCGGTATGCGCTGCTCCAAGTCAGCTCTAGCCGAATCTCTCATACGTATCAAGATATCTATCAGGTTCTGCATTACTTTGTCGCTAGCCTCCTCACGAAGATTAGAGAAAGCGTAGAAATCCGTATAATATCTGCTAATCAATGTATTCAGCAACGTTACCAAACTACCTTGGTTAAATCGGTCAGCAGCCACCTTTCGAACCTCAATAGGCATCTTGCCGTAGATTTGATCCGACGATGGGCGTAACATATGCAAGAACTGCTGACTAACACCATCGCTTTCAGAACTCGGACTCTGGAAACCTGCCACGCGAACGATGGGCGTAGAAGCAGAAATATCTACTGAATGCACATTAGCATTCACGAGGATGATACTATTCAAAGAAAGGTTGTTACGATCAAAAAGAAAGCCATCCTTGATGCCCGAGAACTCAAAGACCAGATCAACAGTGTCGGTTTCTGACGGGATAAACTTACTGCCCTTATGCTTCTTGATGTAGTAAAGACGGATATTCTGTCTGGCAAAGAGATCCAAGCAACTTACTGCAGCCCTGTAAGTCTGAGTACGATTATATAGGATACTATCAATACTGAAACAAGGCATGAGAGGAAGATCTGAAAAATCCCAAGGGCTGACCAAAGGCAGCAACTGACCCTTAATCGACAGTCTGAGATTCTTGAAATTCTGATTTTTGATGGCAAAACAAAAACCAGACAAATCCGAAATGGGACTGTCAAACTTCAGCGACACTTTCCACCTGCGACCGTCCATTCTCACCACCGACCGGATAGCGACATTCAGTACCCTTGCTTGGAGAAGTGAGATAAAACGGGCATCAGTATCAGGCAGGGTGAACACATGCTGTTCTGTCAATTCCAGTTCATTCAGTCCCGATTGCAACGAAGTCTCTATGACGGCAGTAGCCGGTATAGCATGCCCCACCTCATAGGGAGTCAGCATTCGGGCAAAATCATCAAGCACATCCGACTTCATCTGTTCCAGAAAACTCTCTGTCTCATTCGACTGGTAGGCCAAGGCCGTCATCAGAAGTGAGAACACAGGATCCTGTTCGATGCCTTCAAGCTGATCGCCATGGTCGCTCTCACGCCAGATGCGTATAGCCTCACGCATCAGTTCGTCAGCTCTCTGTTTATTTTCAAATATCGTTTGTTTCATAATCCTAAGTCATTTATTTCCATACTCTCAGCGTACTCGTGAACACATAATCTTCCTTAGTCTGAATGATGACTCCCTTGATAGTGACATAGATAAGGCGCTCCTCACGAATATAAGTCATCGTCACTGCAACGTCGCTCAAACGTTTCTCATAATTCTTCACCACTTCCTTCAATTCTGCAGCAAACGTGTTCATGTTCTTCGATGAACCAGAGATCTTCTTGTTGTAGACATCCTTGATACCACGGTCGTAGATTGTGTCACCCGAATTATAGATAACGCCTTCATGCTCATCGAAGATTTCAAAGCGCATGTTATTGAAAATGAAACCGTATTCGGGGTCAGACATATTGTTGTAACGGGGCGTTGTCAATAACATGTACAACGACTCGTCGAGCGATTTCTTCAGGCTTTTCTCTCTGGCAAAGCCCTTCTTCTTCACCTGCAGGGGTATTGATAGAAACGGCATAATTAATTAAATGAGTGGTACGAATTTCTCGTCTTCGGGCTCCGGCACATAGAGTGCATTGAAGAGGTGCTCGAAGAGTATTGCATACAAATGATCGTAGAGTTTGTCCGACAGGTCGTCTCTCATACGCTCAATCTCCTTCTTTATCTCAGTTTGTAACTGCTCGTGCAGCTGCGGCCTCATCGTGTTGTTGATATAGTCAGTCAGCGTACGTGTCTGAGCATCCAGAGAGTTGGTAAGTTCCTCCTTGACGAGTTTTATCAGCTCCTCCTTTGTCTCCGAGAGCAGTTTCACAATCAGTTCCTCGTGTAATTGGGCGTAGAGTTCTTGCTTAGCCTGTCTCAAGAGGGCATCATAGTCGATCGAATTATCGACCAGTACCACCTTGTCGAGCACGGTAACCGCACCTTGCAGGTAATTATAGAACCAATCCAGCCACTGACGAATATCAACCTGCGAGGGCTCTAACACTTCATAGATCTGATCCGAATTTGGCTTGAAGATGTAATAGTCTACCGCATGTGCTATCTCTTGCAATTGCATGATGAAATCGTGCACGCTGTTTTTCTTACTAAAACCTTTCAATACAAACAGATAGCGCATCATGGCCCGCTTGCCATCGCCCTCCTCCAGATTCTGGTGCTCACTGATAGTGGCCATCTGCTGGATATACCTATCCAGATAGGCAGCGAAATGCGAATCGCTTGGCATCATCAGACATGGTGGGATATAGTCTGTATCGATAGAGAATACTCCCTCCTTCACGATGAAGTGGACAAGTGGCATCACATCACTCTGCTCTACCTCCTCGAGTGGCTTGATGGCGTACACATAGTGAGGACGCACATATGCTACACCCTCTTTCTCAAACTCTGTCGTGGTATCACCAATACCCACTGTCAGGTAGTAACTCTCACCAAACAGCATAGGAATAGACACAACTGCCTGCTCGTCCGCATCAACAATCTTCCCTGACGGAAGTAGAGCCATGCATTGAAGCCGTTCAATCTCATAGGTATTCTTGACAAAGATGCCCTCACAGTTCAATGTGGCACCTGGAAGCATACCCATCCGCGTACTGCCCAAAGCTGCACGTATGGCTATCTGCTGCTGAAAATCCAGTTTTTCCTCCAAACCTATAAAGGTCTGGGCGGTTATTTCCATACCTGGCAACCAGTTGATTTTCGAATTCAGATCCATCATCTTATCTTATATATTATTTTCTTCTTCTGTTTCTAGAGTCTTGGAACTTAGTTCCGTGTTATAGTTGAGTGTCAGACTCTCATGTATTACATTTGCAGTATCAGGATGCTCCCTGATACAGATGTCGCAACGCACATCAAAGGGAATGAGCCACTCCTTTACGAATGCGATGAGGGGCTGCAGAAGTTCTGTCTTCTTCCTGTACTCCTCTGTTGTCAAGCCTGGAATCAGCAATCGATATCTCACCTCAGGCAGCCAACAGACAGTTGTATCAACATGGCTGAATCGACCTTCCGATCGTTCTACCTCACAATCCATTAAGGCTCCAAACAAATTAGCGATAAAAGCGAAATCACCTCTCCAGCGACTGACAAAAGGCAGCAGTACAGCAGCCTCTTTGACGAGCGGATTAGCCTCAGCCACCAAGTCAAAGTTGAAATAGGTCTTTAGCACGTACTCCAACTTATGCTCCAACAGTTCTGATGTATAGCGTTCTATCGTCAGCTTCTTATGGAACACATAGGTATCAAAGGGGGCAAAAGCCTCGGTCAACAACTCTTTGCGCCATTCCAGCTCCTTGTATTTCTGAGCCACATCCTCACCTTGTAGGTCGGAGGTCTTCGTGAGCAGGCCTTCAGGCAGGAGTTTCAGAAATCCATCGCGTGCCAACTGCACCTTATGTTCTTCAAGATTCAGTTCCAGCAAGTCCTGATTATAGTTCCGATAGAACGTTCCTTTGCTCTGCACAAGCAACCCGTTCTCTACCTCTGGATAGAGAAAGTTCAACAGCACCTCGGCCCTGATCTGATATAAGTTCCTTTCTAGTCTCATCACGCTACCATTTCAAGATAATAATCCTTTCCGTCGGCCAACACATGCAAAACATCGTTCGCAGGGATACCTAACTGCGACAGGGTACACATAGGATAAGGGAAGAACTCGTCAATCTCTCGGTATTCATGTTGATACATGTTGCTCAAGGGAATGCCGCGCAACACCTTATCGCATTCCACGAACTGCTCGACTGCATGACCAGGACGCATCACCTGAGTCTTTCGGTCATTGGAACGCTCCACAATATAGTCCACGAAACAATCATTCTCCAGACAGACCACAGCCTGCTGGGCACCAAAGGTCCGACGGATTTCAGACAAAGTCTCCCCCACAGTCTTTCTGACAGTTAGTACAGATGGCTGTATCGGTGTCCACATATCGTGCATAACACAATCATCATCATAAGCCTGGAAGTCTATCAACTTCGTGGTCAGATGCTGACCATCGTAGTAGAACATCTTCCCGCAGAGTGAGGTCAGTTTTCCCTGTTCCAAAGCGTCACGATGTACCAACTTCATCGCCTCCTGCGCCTCAACAGCACCGATGACAGATGCAACTACCGACGTTGTGGGGGCATGGCCTGCCTGTTCCTGACGCCGGATGTTTCCCGAGCAGGGCATTCTTCTTGCCATATCTTTCAATCCCTCTGGCCCAAGGTTACAAGCATAACAGTTCTTACCCGGCATAAACACACGGGCCGTTCCTTCAAGTTCCTCAATACCACCGTCGACCCAAGGGACACCTGCACGCATACAGAGACGGTTAATGCAATAACGGGCCCAACGGCTGTCTACGCACCCTATCACTACATCCATCTGTCGCAACAGGCCCAAACCGACATCATAGGCGATATCGCCACAGATGGTCTTCACCTCTACAGCAGGGTTCATGGCTCTCAAACGCTCAGCAATAACCTCAACCTTCAGACGACGGGCATCAGCATCCTGCTTTGAGAAGAGTACAGAGCGCGACAGGTTGCCCACCTCGACAATGTCGAAGTCGACGGCTACGATATGCTCCACACCCAGCAACACCAGGTTCTTCAGCACCTCGTTTCCCAAGGCACCGCAACCAACCACCATCACACGGGCGGCAGCCACCTGCTGTTGTTCAAAGCTCTGACTCATCTTATCTCTTTCTCATTTTCAATTCTACATCCAACATATCATTCCCAATAGGTGTCAGGACAGCCTGAGCATCAAAATAGCCCCGCTTGGTCAACAGTACCTGACATTCCTTCGAAGCAGGCAAGTTTTCAACCACACAAGGAGTCTGCCCCACAACCACCCCATTCACTTTAACAGTTGCACCAATCACATTGCTGTGCACATTCAGCAAACCATAGCTCGCCTGAGGGGCGCTCAAGTCGAGCAACTTGGGGAGTGTATCGTCAACCCAAAATGGGATAGTCTTCGACTCCAGACCGTCCTTCAACGTGTTCACAGTGTAATACCCCAGTTCAAGCCGTCCCTCCCACTTGCCTAAAGCCATGGGCTCACGGTTCAACAATATCTGGGTACTGTCGTCGGGAGCTGTGATAGTCACCTCTGCCCATTGGGGCTGACCGATGGTAAGAGTGTCCTTTTCTGCAGCAACTGAATCAGTCTTAACGACCTCCTCTTGTGTAGCCGCAACGGCCAACTTCGCAATCTGCGGCCTTGGTCTCAGGTCGGCAACCGTCAGCTCAATGATTTTCTTCTCAGACTTGCTGATATGAAAAACGGAGTCGTAGAAACACTCATTCAGACGATATATCTGCAACCGGTGGTCGCCCATATACAGATGACCACTGGTCGACCCTCCCTTGCCAATTGGCTGACCGTCAATGAAGACGACAGCATCAATCATCGGCGACTTTACCGTCAGGTAGGAGTAGAACGACTGCAGCACAACTGGCATGAACAGTTTCACACTATCGGTCACCTCCAACGTATCCTCCACGACCTCATGGAAAGGAGAGTCTACCCGATAAGGATGCTTGCCAATGGTAACATTGAACTGAGCTTTACCGTCACGAGTGAGGATCGTGGTACTGTCTACCTGTACAATGGCATTTTCAGGGTCGACCTGGAACACCACCCACTGTTTCGACAGTTTATACTCTTTTCCAGGCTTGTCACTCAACAGATTCGCCTGGTAATGCTTTTTCTTCTTTAAGCCCTTGCCCGGCACCTTCCACGTATACTGTCCGTAGTCGGGGTGCTTAATGAGCACGAACTTCGTCTTATGAGGGGTCAGTATTGTTATCTTGCCATCCCCCTCTTCGGCCTGTACGTCTACCGTTCCGTTTGCTTTGAAGGTGAAACCCTTCTCGTCTGTCAGGAAGTCGAGCGTGGCCTGTTTTTTATCTACTGGCAATGGGGTCTGATTCAACAAATCCTTCTTGACCTTCTTAAACCCTTCGACGCCAATCTTCTGAGCCATCATAGGCATCAGGAGTACCGTCAAAAATATCAAGGTCAGAATTCGTTTCATACCGTCCACTTTTAGATTAGAATAATGTCTTGGCAATCCTGACACTCAATACAGGATAAACCTTCAGGGCCTTCACAATCTTCGTTATTGTGTGAGGATAGGCTTGGACATCTTTTGAGAGGTCTGTGCCGTCATGGGTGATCTGCGAAGGAGTACCGCCCCAGATCAAGGCACCCGCCTCAACAGTTATCTTCCAGTCATTACGGCTCGGAAAGAGCAGGCCACCATAGCCGAAGCCCAAATAGGGTTTGATACTGTTCGACGTACAGCTGATATTTACCTTACCATCAGAAGTCGGCTCCATCTCATAGGCCGCATTCATCAAGTACTTTTTGTCGCCCTTCTGGAAATTATGTGAGTAAGTTCCCATCTGGATCGACAGCAGCCCCAAGTCTTCAAGTTCTACGTCAGAACCTGCCCTGTACACCTTATTATATTCCAGGATGGCATTCAGCATCTTCTCTGAACCAGAAGCCTGGTTGGCCTCGGCAAACTGGGAAGGTCCCAAATAGAGGCCTGCGGTGAAATGCCATTTCTTGTTGAACTTGAACGGATAAACATCTACCAGCAACTTGGCGTTGTACATCGTCAATTTAGCCTTCAGGTCGACATGATCCTCCAACTCATAGCCAGTTTTATCATACCAATAGTTAGATATCTCATCGAATGCCGTCTCCTTCCTGCCTCCTTTCTCGTCATACGCAGTAGGCTCTTTTCCGCCACCCAGAACTTTATGCCTGTATTTCATCGAGATTGGGGGCATATAGTCAAAGCCTGCACGCACCTGTACATATTGACTGAGCGGAACAGCCAGGTCGATACCGATACCCGTAGTTCCTACAGTCAATGAAGCCTCCAAATGCTTCAGCAGATTACCCTTGTGCCAATATACCACATCCGCAGCCTTGACGGCAAACGAATCTGGCTGGTAAGCTGGAATATACTGTGCATCGGCAGTCGCCGCCCAGCCGGCCAGCATCAGGCACACAACAGCCTTCTTCACCATGCTCTTTCCAAACATAGTCCGCCTACTTGCCTTGCACCATCGTGTTGCCCGGACTGGTGATGGATATCTGTCCGCCCCAGGTACACATACATTTACTATTGTTGGTCAGTGCTGGCATGTTCATCACCTTCACCATCGCACTGCCAGGCGCCCAGGGAGCAGGGATCACCGGTACGCACGGCATCGGCGTCAGCACGCCCATCGCGGCCGACGTGGCGGCGGAGACCGTCGGATTGGCCATCGAGCGGCACATGCCGAAGGTCGGGATGTTTGCCGGCGTGAAGTCCATCGTCGTAGCCATCAGCATGTTCATGCACTTCGGGCGCAGCGGCACGGTCACTATCAACGAGCAGGGTGTCATTCCCTGATTACACTGGAGCATCGCTCCCATTGTTACAAAATTTCCCATATTTCTTAATATTAAAAATTATACTATATTTTATTCCTCTGTTGCTCCTACACGCATCTGACGGCCTGCATGCTCGCCACGGGCAGCAGCAGCCTCGTCGGCTTTATTCCGCTTGGAAGTCTGCTCGTCCAGATAGCGCTGGTAGGCTTCCTCGATTTCCTTTACTTTCTCGGTCTTATTGAGGTCAGCCATATCCTGATAGGTTTTGATTTTTGCCTCCAGTGCGTCCTTGGCTTCGTTACGCTCATCGTCAGTGGGGAGGACAACAATCTTCTTCTCCAACTTCAGACGATAATCGGCACAGGTCTTGTCCATCTTCGCCTTGCAGCCGTCATATAGCGTATCAACAGCCTCCAACAGCGCGTCGCGGCGATCCTTGTTCACCACAGGCATCGTCAGAATCAGATGCCGCTCCCTCTCGTCAGTAGAGTCGTCAGGCACAACCAGATCCTGCTTAAATTCCGGATGCTCCAGCTTGATAGCCTTGCAGAGTGGGAAGATATAGCTCGGATCGAAGGGTACTATCTTCAGATGAAACTCATCTGGCATCAGCACACCAGCCACCTTCTCAATTGGCAGCTTACCCCTCTCCTCATCGATAATCTCAGCCGACAAGAGTGCCAAAGGCTGGGCCTTCACACATAGATTGGCATATCTGTAAATCAGCAGGGAAACATAACCGTTCAACCTGCCTTCCATCTCATGGATAATTGACTCAATTGCTACTTTCAACATTACTCAGTTCCTCCTTCTCCGTTTTCGTCTCCTTCACCTTCCTCTTCTACAATTCCCAATTTGATCTCCGTTGACGTAGGCGCATCGTCCTCCGAGAGTTTCGCACTAAGCTTCGCCGTCGAGGGAGCACCGGGCACGGCGATTCCGTCGCTGATGTTCTTACTCTTAAACGATGTTTTCGCCTCAATATTGTCGGCGGTCGCCTTTTTCATCGTCACATCGGCCTTAAAGTCACTCTTGCCATTGATGGTGTTGTCACCATAGAACTCGGCTTTCGAGCCACTGATGGCTACATTTCCGCCCGTCAGCTGAACCACAGCCTTGGCGTCACCCTGTTGCATCTCGGCAGTCGTCTTGCCGAAGATAGCCGTCTTGTCGGAGGATACCAGCAGCGTCGAACTCTGGCTGTCGCTCTTCGTACGACCGATATACATATTGTCGGCAACGAGCACCATGTTGCCACCCGAGGTAAGGCAGGAATCCTGGCCCTTGTCGTCGAGATCCATCGCCTTCACATGCACGTCCTTGCCGTTGACGACAACCTGTCCCAAGGCCTTGTAGTCCTTGTCGATCGACAACAGGCTCACATCCTTGGCTGTCAATGTCATCGCACCCGTTGCTGTGCCATCCTTGTCCTTCGACGAGAGGAACAGGTCGAGCGCCTTCATATCGATCGAGCCCGTTTGGTTGCCATCCTTGTCGGCTGCGGTCATCTTCATCTTGTCAGCAGTCAGACTGAAGCTACCCGTGCTGTTGCCTTCAGTATCTGTGGCATTCAGGCTCATGTCCTGCACCCGTACAGAGAAACTACTGTCAGCAGTCAGGGCAGTTTCTGAAGCTTCACCATCAGCAATGTTATAGTCGACAGCCGTGAATGTCACAATCTTGGAGTTCACACAGAAATGGCCGTCAGTGGTGTAGTCACCATCAGCAGGATTCTCAGCACCCTCCGTCAAGGCTGGAGATACGGTTGAGATGTCTACTGAACCTGTATGAATGTTCACATAACTGTCATCTATTAGCGAACCGTCTGGCTTCATGGTCTCTATATCTACCCTGCCCGTCTGAATACGGATACCAGCCTCAGCATTGGTACGGATATTGCCGTCACCATCGACAGAAGTAAGTGATATCTGCTCACCAGTCAACGCCAGGGAAGCGCCCGTAGGATTATCCGTAAAGCTGTCTTTCTCGTCGTTCAGCGCGGTCTGTTCATTTTCCAAGCAGGATATCTTGCGGTTCACCTCGGCAAGAGCAGAGATGTTTCTGACACAATCCTCGATAGCAGGCACCAGTGAAGGAATCAGCTCACTATAGTCTTTATGTAGATCCAGAAGATCATCGATATTGGAACGCACATCCACTATATTGCCAGTCTGATCGTCCATATCCTCAAGGATATCTTCCAAATCGTCGGTAATCGATGTTACCTCGTCCAAACGGTCAGAAGCGTCTGAATCCAGCCCAGACTTTTGTTCGTTCAGCGCACTGATCATATTTGAGATGGATTCGCCACGCACATCCACAGATCTAGATGCATCGATAGCCATCTGACCGTCGGAATGGATACTCACGCCACAACCGACCAGACTGGTGGGCAGCTGTGAGAAACAGCCATTACAGTCATTACTTTGGATGACGATATCGCGAGCCTGAGTGACCACAGATGAACCTAGATGCACCACATCCTCCAATCCATCCATACCCGGATCAACTGCTATCTGCTGAATGTTGGTAGCACGGCTTTTCACATAGCCAGCCTCACCAGAGCCTTCCAGATTCACCGCATTACCACGAATGGTGATGGTTGAACCACTCTCCGACCACAGCATACCTGTGCTGTCGACATTGCCGATGATGATCTCCGGGGCTGAGAGCACGATACGGTGGTCGTCATGGATATACTGTCCCTGAGCCATCTGGGTGAATATCTCATGCTTGATTTGCTGAATCTCCGCTTTCTGCTTGCGGATCTCATCAAGATCTTTCTCTACACTATCTTTGAAATCCTGGAGTATAGTCTTCCAGTCTGAAAATACCGTTTCCATTATCTACACTTTATTTAACACCTCTTTCAGCGCCTTCAAATTCCCCTCATAGTAATTTCTGTTCTTACTATAAGTCAACTCGCCTTGTCCATTGAACGCGGCAGTTCTATGTTCCAAATCTGACATCAATATCCTGCCTTTAAACCCACGCTTCCATTGAATCTGTTCATCTATAAAGCCTTTATTCGGATTCAACAGATCATTTATAGAACTTACTTTACTTATAAAACTTCCCCACTTCGTACTATCTGGTATTGTAATAGCTACAACAAAATCAGACCATTTATCATTCTTGAGGGCTTCACTTACAGATGCGATTTCTTTATCAGTTTGGAGATTTGTCTGATCTTTAACGTATTGATATGCAGCGTATCTGGCCATCGCCTTTTTCTGTGTCATCCAAACCGAACTATCAACTATTCTTATTGTCTTATCATAAGTAAAGTTTTTCAATTCCTCCAACGATTTGAGACCTATACCTGTTATGAACTTTGCTTCATTAATCTTCCCAATGGCACCACTTGCATCTATTTCAATTTTCTTTGAGTGATATTTCTTCAAGTCTTCTTCAGTCATTCCCGTCAAATTAAGTACAGACGTCTTTAGATCGGCCGCTGCTTTCCGCAAATTGTTAGAAACTTCAACAAGTTTCTCACGATATTGTTTCCTAATTTCATTTTGTGTCTTTTTCCTTTCATTTTCTCTTTTTTTTCTTTGATATTCCTCATTTGACATGTTTCCTTGTTCAATATTCTCCTCTACCTTATTATATTTTACCGATTCATTTTGATCCCATTTGAAGTCTTTGGAATCTATTGTGAATTCATCATCTTTTTGAATAACGGTCGCATAAGAGATGACTTTTTCATCTGGGTTCACAACGTGTACTGAACTAGTATAATAGGAAAAAGAAGTAGTGGCTTTACAAAGAGCATCATACTTTGTATGTATATCATCAACAAGTGCACGCACAGCTTTTATAATTGTGGTAGCAGTATCGGCAATCTGATCCAGCGACTCCTTATCACTCACCCCTGTTGTGTCATATCCTTTACCATATAAAAGACTATCTGCAGGCATCTCTGACGAGCCCTCCCCAGCCTCGATTGTGACGAACGTAGCCGACTTAATCGAAAGGGTTCCGTTAACTGGGATAAAGAACCATTCAAAAAGACAACGCAGGAATGATACATCAAGAAAATTATCAGTAACATGTGACCATATAGTTTGAAACGAAGAAACAGCTTCTGTTTTGACCACTTCCGATCCACTATACCAAAGTTTATTTGCTAAATTTTCACCAGAACTGATAGTCAACTTGTTGCCTGCTTCTATCGATACATTCTTTCCCTTGATTTCAATATCACCATTCGGCGCTTCAATCGAAATACCCTGGAAGGCATTAAGATTCACGGTGCCCAAAGGTGACTGAATCGTGATGTTTCGGTCGTCACTACTACCCGAAATTTTATAGAACCCATATCTGTCGGCCAATTCGAATCCACCTCCGAAATCAGATGATATTTCATCACCTAATGGGAATGCACCTGCAAGACCTGTTGGCCAAAAGTTCTTGACGGCATTAAAAGGGCCACCGATTATAGAAGCTACAAAATTAGCAGCATTGGCACCATCGGAGAACGTCAGGTGATGGCCTGTCTTGACCTTGATGCCATGAACACCGCCATATTGGTCAAGAGGAATGGCGTTCTTCCATCGCTCATTGACGAACGGCGCTGTCAAATAACCCATACCATAAGGATGCTCGATATTACCATGCACATAGCCCACCATTACCTCGTCACCCACACTCGGCGTGAAGTTCACGGCACCACCTTGTGTAGCCAAGGGCAGGGTGACACGGATCCACGGAGACATGTCGCCATCTTCATCTTGCCAAGGATAGCGCACTCGGATACGCCCCAAAGTTCCAGGATCCAGGATCTCTGCCACGAATGCCACTTGAGGACGGGCATCACGGATCAACACGTCGGGCAATGCAGGCGGGAGCGGAACACTGGTAGTCCAGGGGTCGCCAGCTGTAGTAGCAGCCTGAGGTGTTGGGGTGGTAGTTGACAGTGAATAGACTGGGATGGCCGATACCAACAGATGCTCTTGACCGTTCTCGTAGGAGCCTTCCACGGAAATGGCCACATAGTCCTTATTAGCCACCCTCAGCTTATCACCTAACTTAATAGGCTTATAATAGTTGCCGAAGTCCAGCCAGACAGCCTGTTCACCAACTTCCTTCTCCTGCTGCCTAATAATCCGATAAAAGAGATCTGTAAAATTGTTAATCCCACTCTCTTTAAACATATTAGTCAGGTTGTTCGACAGGTTGGTGCTGCCTGAATAGGTGACAAACTGCTTGTAATTATCGCCTGATTTCTGGTCTTCGTTCTCGATAGTATCGAAGTTGGCATCATCCAAAACGTTATTATAATCCTGGTTATTCTTATGGACATCTAATAGCCACTTGGAAACGCCCAAAACTAGTTCGGTAGTCGCTTCTCCAATTGTCGAGGACTCAAGGCTCTTGAAAAGCATTTCAAAACCATAACACCTAAAATCCTCATTCAAAGCGTCATCGTATTCTATATACTTGTTTTTCTCCAGATCTTGATCCGTCCATTCATTAGCTGAGGTTGGATCAGGATTGTACCGGCCGTCAGAGGAGCCATACGCATCCTCATATTCAGGCTTATGATCCAAATAGGAATGGCCGCGCTCCTCTACCGAGATGCCCTCAGAGACAACACTCTCATAATAACGGTTCTGAACGGCATTAGGTTCCGTAGCCCAATCGATGATGATATCAGCACCATCTTTCTTTTCAATCTCGCCCTTGTCATTCCTCTTATAATAGTTCTTTTCCGACGGCTGCATACCGAGGTTCAGTTGACCATCCTCGAAGAAGAGGAACTCGCCGAAGCGGTTGGCACTCCGCACCATGAACTGGTAGAAGCTCTCATTATATTGCACCAGATAGGGAATGCGCAGCTCATCTCGGCTCGTCGCCTTGGTCGATGAATCCTGATACTTCAACAGCTGCATGTGGTTAGCAACCTCTACGCAGCTGAATTTCTTTGCCTCCTCCAACAGAATATCCGTATAGAGTTTTCTGGCTGTATAAGCGCGACTGTATTTATCGAGCGTCATCAGCTTATCCCTACTGAAGATACTCAGCTCCACAAACAGCGACGTTTTGCCACTGACCGTACTATAAGAGGAGCGCACTTTATAGACAAAATAGTTTTGAGCGACCTTAGTGTTGTCGATCTCCAGTTCCACGCTGGCACCTTTGAGCAGATTGATCTTCTCACTATCAATCATCTCGACAGGCTTGAAATCTCCCTCGTCGGTCTTTTCTTCAACATTTTTTGTCCCGTTTGTGTAAGTCGTAGTAACATGCGTCTTAACATCTGTCCGATGTTGAACGACACCCACCTGGAGGTTGGTCAGAATCTGACAAGGCTCATAGACCTTCTTCTTATATTCCAACTTTGTGAGAATGACATCAAACGAGCATACGTTGGTGGTAGTTTTCTCGGTCAAGATCTTCGCGCCCGTTGAAGGATCAACCGACTCACTTTTTTCGGTATAAACGTTTTTCTTGTCCTCAAGCTGGAAGGTCTGCGACTCTATTAACGACAACCCTTTCCCTTTTTGGTGATTGTCATTATAGATATATAGTCTTACGTTTCTAGATTCTGCCATAGTGGTTTATAGTTTATACTAATCCTTAGTTATTTCCAGTTTCTTGTTATTCTGTTCCTCATTACCCAGGTAAGTGATGGAACCGAGCAGCAGCGTAATTCTGAGCAAAATCTGATCGCTCAAGGGCCTTCTGGAGCCTTTAACGTCAGTTCCTGCAGTCTGGCCTTCTGCATCAGTAGTCTGATTACCGTCTTGCGTGATGCCCTTGCTGAAATCTTCCTTCACATCTACCACGTAGCCTCTCGTCACCATGGCATCATCAAAACACGTCAGACTATCACCTTCTTTAAAGGAGGCGTTGAAGATAAAGGTGAACTCGAAGAGCTCGTTCTGACCAAGCTGCTCGTAGAATATCTTACTGTCGTCAGGACGACCGAGTCGGATGGTAAACTCAAGTTCCGTCGGGGTAACCCCGCCATAGGGGATGCCCGCATCATTACGGTTACGCTGACATTTATATGTGAAGTGCTGTATGGTGAGACATTTTTCCTTCGCCACTGTCCACTGGTTGGAATCATACCTGCACTCCATGAGATTCCCAGTATAGAGGATCGCTTTTAAATAATCTGAAACGATAAACATAGCTGTGTTGGATTTTGTGGATTTAGAATGCCGAGCTGGCATAAAGGTTCTTGAACTCGGTCTGATTGACGGTTATCTTATCAGCAACGATTGCCAACCTGAAAAAGCGTCTGCGCTGGATATTGATATGATACACTTCTTCTAAGGAATAGCAATAGGCACCCTCAAACTCGACAGTTTTCTCACTGCTAGTCTCTGCTGTCTTCGACGGAATATCGAAGATGACACGCCCATTCTGTGGCTCGTTATTGATAAACCACTCCTGCAGTCGCAGGTCGTTCTTGCCTGGTGCTTCCACGACCACTTCCACCTTCTCACACCGTGCGTCGGTGTCGGGTCTGAAGTGGTTGTAGTGCCTCATAAAATGCAAGTGGCAGTCTGCCACGTTATATACATGATCTGAGTTTTTGTCGCCAAACTGCAATTTCGATGAAAAAGCCATATTAATACCTTATTATATTTATACGATAAGTCCCATCTGACCTCTGTCGCCAAGGACGAGGCCAGATGGGTAAAGATATCCAAGAAGTTTACTTCCAGGGGTTCTCATATGCTACAGGACCATTCTCGAGCTTCTGGCAGCTGAGGGTTACTTCCTCATAGTGCTCCTCGCCGTCTGCCCAATACTCCTTGTAGTGTACGCAGTAGCAACCAGTGCCCTTCAGCTGTTTCATGGCTGAACCGTCCTTGGTGTTCTGGAAGTCTACCGTCAGATCACGAGGATCAGCGGGGTTGATCATCCAGTTGAGCAACTCGGGATTACCATCATTGAGGGCCTTCACACGGATGGTGATCTGTCCACCACGTACGATACCTGCTACCTGACCTTCTGTATCAGTTGCCTGATTGAACTTGTAGTCTACCAACAGGACCTCGCGCTCTGCAAAATCCTTAACCTTCAAAACTACCGGTGTTACATTATCTGCCATAATCTACAATTTTAATGCTTAATGATAAATTTATAACTATCTCAAGTATTAAGCCCACTCGTTCTCGAACTTAACTGAGCCAACCTCGATGTTCTGACAAGAGATGAGAATCTCCTCATAGTGGCCTAACTTATCTTCCCACTTCTCCTCGAAGTCTACACAGTAAGCGCCAGAGAACTTAATCTCCTTCATCACCTTCAAGGTCTTGGTCTCAAGGAACTGTACTGATCCGTCCTTCTTCAGGAAGCGGTCGCACATCCAAGCCATGAGCTCGGGAGTTCCGTCGTTAAGAGCCTTTACACGTACACGAAGCATCTGGAAACGGGGGATACCTGTCATCTGTCCCTCACGGTCGGTCTCCTGATCAAACTCGTAAGATACCATCTGAACCTCGCGATCCTTGTAGTCTGCAACTTTTAATACAACTGGTGTCTTTGCCATAATTGTTTTAATTTAAATGATTAATATTATAGTTATAAGTCACTGGAATCCAACTATTTATGCGCTTGCCATAGCAGCTTCCTTTGCCTTCTTGTCGGCTGCAACCTTGATCACAAAGTTCTTGGCTGCATAGAACGGAGTCAGCGTGATGTCGCAAGTGATCTGCTTGGTTATAGGATCCTGGCGCGGCTCACCGATCTCGTAGTTCTGGAAGAGGTTACCATAACCCTTATACTGGTTGAGGAACTCCTGAATCTTCGACTTCAGATTCTTCGGACTGTTAAACGGATCCCAGTTCTCCAGTGCCACCTCGTGAACGAAGTTCATCAGCACCTTCTTCACCCAGTCGAATACGCGAACGATAGGATACTCCTTCATGGCATCGAGGTCACCGTTGTACAATGTGGTGTTATTGAATGCCATCACGCGGCCCTCAGAGTAAACCATTGGAATCACCTGGTTGTCCATCAGGGCAGCGATCTCCGACTTCAGCAGGTCGCTCTTCACACCCTTCACACCGTCGAGTGTACCATACTTCTTACCACCGGCACCCTGAGCCATATTGGCGGTCTCGTCGTAGAGCTTACCGCAGAGGGCAGCAGCAGGTGCGATATAGAAGGCCTTCTGATCCTCCTCGTCGCTCGACATCTTCTCTGCCTCACGACCTACGAGCCAGTTAGCGGTCATCACCACGTTCATCAGGCACTGGTCGCTGTCGCGATAACCCTCGGTGTTAGCCTGCAGGTCGTCGAATGAGTACTCGTCAGCGTGGTCAGTCAGCAACATCACTTTATACTTGAATGCCATCTTAGCCCACTGCAACAGGTCAACCTTGTCTGTGAGTACAGCACCAGGCACACATACGAGACTGTAGGCATCCTTCAGGCTCAGACGGTCGAAACCATTGCGGAGGATGTTCTCAACCTCACCTGCGAAGCCAGAATCTGCATCAGCGATATCCTCTTTCAGTACGTTAATGATACGCAGGTTCTTCACCTTGTCAGTACCACAGGTCTTGAAGAATGAGTCGAGCTGACGGTAGCTACGCTCCAGGTTCTGGGTAGCATAGAGAGCATCTGTGATACCCTGCTTCAGCACTTCTGTATACTTCTCCTCGTCCTTCTTACAAGCGTCAGCAAAGCCTGTTGCGCTGTTGATGCTGTCGTCAGCGAGTAACTCCAACCAACGAGCGATCTCCTTCTTCAAACCCTCACGCTTCTCCTTGAAGCGCTTGTCCTGCAGGAACACGTCCTTAGCTGCCTTGCGGGCGGGGTTCATATTATCAGCATCGGGCATGAAACCACGGATAGCGTTAAAGCCACCAAACGATTTCAGCAAGTCTTTTTTACCTTCTTTCTCCTGAAGCTCGGCACCAGCCTGACTGGCGGTTGCCTGGGCTTTCTGCATTTCAGTATCTGCCATAATTGTTTTGAATGTTTAATCTTTATAAATATAAATATGGGCCCTACTTCTCGACCATCATTCGGAACTCCACGGGGGTCATACCGATGATGTCGCTCATCCGTCGCTGTAGGGTGCGGACGGAGTTATAACCTGCCTCAGCACTGACGGCGGCGATGCCGTACTGGGGATGATCCCTCAGTAACTGCAAGGCGCGCATCAGGCGCAGATTCTCGATGTACTCATCCGGCGACTTGAAGATGGTGGCATTACGGAAGAGGCGTATCAGACGTGCCTGCGACACGCCCATCAGCTCAGCCAACTCAGCGGTTCCGAAGTCGGGAGTCAGTAATTTAGGCTCCTGCTCCAGACGGTTCTCGAGCATAGCAAGCAGTTCGGCATCGTCCACCTGATCGGCTTGCATGGCCAACCGGCGACCGCGCTGCATCTCGGCTTTCAGCCAATTCACGCGCTGCTTCAATTCATACCAGGAGTTCAACTGCTCGCTCATCAGGAGGTTGCGCCCCAGCAGGCTCACGTTCTCCATGTCGAGTCGTTCGTTCTCGACTTCGAGACGGGCAATCTCTTTCTCCAGCTCTTCAATCGTCTTCGCCATACGGGTTCTGATTATTCTGCACCGTTCAGTTCGTCGAGCATACCCTGCAGCATTTCCTTCAGCTCTGCACGGCTACCAGCATCCTTCAGGATGTCACGCAGTTTGCGGTTCTGCTCAATGCTCTTGCGGATCTTCACGTTAGTGTCGATCTGCTCCTTGGTACCAGAGAGGAACGGACTGTTCTGCACCAGACGACCTTTGCCACCCTGTGCCTCGAAGTCACGAATCTCACCAAACTTCAGAGTCTCTTCTACTGCACCGCCTTCAGCGTCAGTGAAGGTCACGCCTACCTTCGGCTTGAAGTGCTGGAATGCATCATCGATGTTGGTGATGTCCTCAACGAACTCAGGGGCACCTGCCTCTACATCACTTGTGTACTGATCAATCATCAGAGTCTTGTTCTGGTCGATCAAACTGACTTTCGCATTTGACTCCTCATCTGGAGCCATCGAAATGAAATTCTCTTTCATTGCCATAGTTGTAAATGCTTTTAAATAAATACTATAATAAATTAATTAACTCATTTTTTCTTCTTAGCAGCCTTCTCCTCCTGCTTCTCTGCAGGCTGTTCTGCTGGTTGCTCTGCAGGCTTTTCCGCAGCCTTGCCTACCGCTTTTCCGTTGACCACGAATACGGCCTGACCATCCTTGTCAACCTGTACCTCGATCTTGTCGCCTGCTTTCACGTCGCCTGCAATCATCATCTTAGAAATCGGATGGCGCAACTCCTTACGGATAACACCTAATACCGGACGCGCACCATACTGCTGGTTGTAACCGCGCAGAGCGATGGTCTGACGGGCATCGGGTGTCAGCGTCAGTTCGATATTCTGCTCCTCAAGCAGCTTCAGCAGTCCCTTCAAATGGATGTCGAAGATTGCGGTAACGGTCTTGTCGGTGATCGGTGAGAACGGCACGATCTCTGTCAGACGAGCCAGGAACTCTGGACGGAAGTAGCCCTGCATAATGTCCATCAGCTCGTTGTTCTCGGGGATAATGCCGCTGTTAAACTTCTCCACGATGGTCTGTGCGCCAATGTTCGAGGTGAAGAGGATGAGGGCGTTAGAGAAGTCGCCCACACGGCCCAGACGGTCGTGAAGCTTACCCTCATCGAGAATCTGCAGGAAGAGGTCGAATACTGACTTGTGAGCCTTCTCGATCTCATCAAACAGCACTACAGAGTACGGATTCTGGCGGATCTTGTTCACCAGCAGACCACCTTCCTCGTAACCAACGTATCCCGGAGGTGCTCCGTAGAGCAAGGCAACAGAATGCTCCTCCTTGAACTCCGACATATCGAAACGTACCAATGCACTCTCGTCACCGAAGAGGAAGGTGGCAAGGGCCTTGGCCAACTCTGTCTTACCAGTACCAGTCGGACCGAGGAAGAAGAACGAGCCCATTGGCTGTCCCTTCTTGCTCAGACCCGAGCGAGCCTCGTAAACGGCATCGAGCACCTTCTTCACAGCGTGATCCTGACCTACAACGCGCTTCTTCAAAGTATCTTCAGCACCCATCAGTCGGTCGCGCTCCTTCGTCTGAACCTTACCAAGAGGTATACCTGTCTGCTTAGCCACAACGGCACTCAGGTCATCGCTCTTCAGCTCGGTGCGCTGCTCAGCGCCCAGCTCTGCCAACTTATCCAGCGTGGCTGCCAGGAAGTCGACACGCTCCTGTACGGTAGCAATCTTACTGAAATCTGTGTCACTGTCGACACCAGCCAGCAAGATGCAGCTTACCTTATTAAATAATTCATAGTTCAACCAGTCGAGTTCCTTCATCAGGCCCTCATCGGCCTTGTCCTTCCCTTCTGCCGATGCCTTGATAGCCTCCAGCTTACCCTTCAGTTCGTCGATGATACTACCAGTCAGGTCATTCATCGTCTTCACCTGAGCCATCGTACGGTCAATCAGGTCGAAGGCTGAGTCGGGCAGCGACTTCTCTGTCAGATAGCGCTTAGCCAGACGGATAGCATCGCTCATGACGGTCTCGTCGACCTTCAGGCCATGATACTCCTCGTAGGCAGGGATAGCACCTTTCAGGATGCGCAGCGACAGATCAGCTGTGGGCTCCTCAATGGTAATCTTCTCCAGCTTCGAGGTCATCTCCTTGTCGGTCTCGATATTCTTGGTGAATCCGTCGATGCTCGAAGTGGCGAGCAACTGCAGACGGCCTTTCGACAATTCGTTCTTCAGGATTGACGATGCGCCGAACAACGAGCCCTGCTTGTCGAACAGCTTGTCAATCGCCTCGATGATCAGCACGGCGTTGGGGAGCGCCTCAACCTCGTTAATCACATTCTTGAAGCGATCCTCCACCTCACCTTTATACTGGGCGTCGCCACCAAGGGCGGCTGTATCGAGCTCATAAGCTACGGCACCACTCAGGAAACCTGGCACATGGTCGGCAGCCAGCTCGCGAACGAAACCGTTTATCAGCGAGGTCTTACCTACACCAGCCTCACCCGTGATCAGCAGGTTGGCCTTGGTCTTACGACCAAGTATTTCGTAAATCACAGAGATTTCCTTCTCAAATCCGATGACGTTGTCCAGATTACCGGCACGTGCGATGGCAGTCTTATCGACACAATACTTGGCCAGCGAGCCTTTGCCGCCGCCGGCAGCCGGTGTTCTCTTCGTCAACTCGGCACCTTCCATATAGGGAGCCTCTACGTTTGCACCGCCGCCCATCTTTGCACTGATGTCAGAAGGGGTCAGAGGCAGTGTCTTCAGCTGGTCGAAGGAGAAACCTACACCTGGTGTTACCAGAGCGGCCAGCACACATACGTCTGTACACTCATCAAGGTCGAACTTCACCTGATAGTTCTCGGCCTCTTCAAGCACGGCCTGGGCCTCAGGACTAAACTCCAGATCACGCATCGGACGCACCGCGCGAGGAGCCAACTGCATCTGCACGTCAGCCCAGTCCTGAAGATAAAAATAATCCTTGTCCAATTCACTTTCAATAAAGTGCACAAGACCAATCTCCTTATGGAGCACAGCCTTGAACAAATGCGCCGGATAGATGGCATCACTACAATATTCCTCTGCAAAGGAGTTTGCAATGTTCTTAAGCTTTTCGTTCATATCTTTTGGTTTATTATATCAATATGGCTACAAAGATACGAAAAAACCTACATTCCGAAACACATTCCTCCCCGCAATCAGCGCGCTTTTAACTTTTTTTATATGTTATTCCTGATTTAATATATGATGTTTACGTTTGTGTACGCATACACCATTGCTATCATGGCATTATCGCCAGTATGACGGAATTTCAGTCCGTATCGCCACCGAGGGCAACATACAGGGTCATGTTTGGCAGGCACACCTTCCCCAACAGGCTATAAATTTCAATTTAGATTGACAATTTGCCATTTACCTCTACATAAAACCTTGTAAATTGCAGGTTATTAGTTATTTAGACATCTTTTATATCTCTACTAAAACTCTACTAATCCTCTACTTTATCTCTACTAAACCTCTACTCAAAGGAAAGAAGGTAATGACGTGTTATTTTCTTTAGGGTGATTCATAATCTCCAATAATGCTAACAATTATTCCCACGTTGGGAATACATAACGAGCCTGAGGGGTAGTGAACAAGCAGTACTTACAGAGTAATAAGGAAGCTTTGTTACAAAATAAGGGACACTTATTGCAGAATAAGGAGCCCTTATTCGGTAGAGGTTGGTTGATGGTTAGTAGAGGGAAGGTAGAAAATTAGTAGAGAAAAGGTAGAAGATTAGTAGAGGGTTAGTAGAGGTTTAGTAGAGGTAAAAAACCAAAGGAAATATTTGCAAACACCTAGTAAAATCAGTATTTTTAAAGGCAATTCATGGTTGTTTAGTAGAGATAGAATTAAAAAAGTGATTTTATCTGTGAGAAATACTTGTCTTTGCCGCTGAGAATTACATCCAGGATTGACGCAAACCGATTAAATTTTATGACAGGGGAATTCGATGGGCTTCACTTATTTATGAAACTATCAGGTTTTTATCAAAAAAATCTGTTTTTGTTTTGTAATTCCCGCAATAATGACTATCTTTGCAGCAGAATAAATTAAAAACAGACATTATTCTATTATGATGAAACGAATCCTTGTGACTGGTGGTGCGGGCTTTATCGGCTCCCACCTGTGCGAACGGCTGGTGAACGAAGGCAACGACGTGATCTGTCTGGACAACTTCTATACCGGCGCGAAAGAGAACGTGTGGCATCTGATCGGGCGTCCTAACTTTGAGATTGTCAGACACGACGTGTGCCAGCCCTACTGGGCCGAGGTCGACGAAATCTACAACCTCGCCTGCCCTGCCTCGCCTATCTACTACCAGAACGATCCTATCCAGACCACCAAGACATCGGTGTTCGGGGCCTACCACATGCTGGGACTGGCGCGCAGAACGAAGTGTAAGATCCTGCAGTCATCGACCAGCGAGGTGTATGGCGACCCCACCGTACATCCTCAGCCAGAGAGCTACTGGGGCAACGTGAACACCATCGGCCTGCGCTCGTGCTATGACGAGGGTAAGCGCTGCGCCGAGACGATGTTCTTCGACTACCACCGCCTCCACGGCGTGCGCATCAAGGTGATCCGCATCTTCAACACCTATGGGCCGCGTATGGCGCAGCACGACGGGCGTGTGGTCTCCAACTTCATCATGCAGGCCCTTCGCAACGAGGACATCACCATCTACGGTGACGGCCAGCAAACTCGCTCGTTCCAGTATGTCACCGACCTGATCGAGGGTATGATGCGCATGATGAACAGCGGCGACGACTTCCAGGGGCCGGTGAACATCGGCAATCCCGGCGAGTTCACGATGCTGGAGCTGGCAGAGAAGGTGATCGCCATGACGGGTTCGAAGAGCAAGATCGTGTTCCGTCCGCTGCCTTCAGACGACCCGAAGATGCGCCGTCCTGACATTACGCTGGCCAAGGCCAAGCTGGACTGGGAGCCGAAGGTGAAGCTCGACGAGGGTCTGGCAAAGACCATCGAGTATTTCAAAGGAACACTGAAGTAGAGAAAAAGTTAAAAACTTGAATTAAATGGTATTGGGATTGGCGAGGTAATTCCACATGGCATTACGCACGTCGATCCCATATTTTAGATTGTGGAAATTGTCGATCACCCAGCGGCCGTCTTCATAGACCAAATCGATGCGGGCAGGCGTGTAGGTGTCGGCCTCGTAGACGGTGAAGGTGACCGAAGCCCGCTTCACTGGGCTGAACAGATCGACATGTTCAACCTCGAACTCATCGAACGACAGCTGGACGCCTGAATAGCGCATCATCGACCAGTGGTCGATCTCAAAGAACAGGGTACCCGTCTGCTCTTCCTTGCGGTGGACGGCCATAAGCAGCTTGTTCCACGACTTGGAGCAGAATGCCTTGTCGAAGAGCTCGTTCTCGCAAGAGCCGCCACGATACATATACTCCGAACGGAGCAGACGGTAGACATTGTGCACCTGATTGAGGATGACGCCACGCTCTATCTGTGCCCGCATCTCTAAGTTGAGCGAGTCGGGCGTAACAAGTCGGGCGGTATCCTTCACGACGGTAGCGGCCTGAGCTGGCTCGTGGGCACGTTCACGGCAACTGGTCGCCGTCAGGACCAGTGTCATTGCCATAAGGGCAGTCTTGATGATGTTAACCTTAGTCACAATCTATGGTTGTTTTTTTTAATTCGGGGGCAAAGGTACAAAAAAAAACAAAATCAAACAAATTCTGCCCGTTTTTTCTTCAAAAAATTCCCCGCTCAGGCTTGAGCGGGGAATTATAGTGTGATATTTACAGCCCTCTGGCCTTCAGAAGGCTGGAGGCGTCGGGCTGGGCCATGCCGGTGAAGTCGGTAAACATCTGCATGAGGTCGCCAGTATTGCCACGACTGAGGATCTTATCCCGCATCGCCTGACCCGTCTCGGGCTTCAAAGGCCCGCGCTGGGCGAAGACATCGGCGATATTCACAGCCAGAACCTCGGTCCAGAGATAGCTGTAATAGCCTGCAGCGTAGCCTCCGCCAAACACGTGGTTGAAGTAGCTAGTGCTGTAGCGAGACAGTACCTGAGGATCAAGCAGACCAATCTGACGCAGGGCCTCAGTCTCGAACTGTGCAGCCTGTTCTGCCGTCGGGATATCCTTTGAGGGCAGCATGTGCCAGGCCAAGTCAAGACAGGTAGCTGCGAGGTTCTCGCCAAGGGAATAAGCCGACTGGAAGTTGATGCTCTTCAGCATGCGCTCTTTCAGTTCGGCAGGCATGGGCTCACCTGTCTCCCAATGGCGCGCATAGTGATCGAACACCTCGGAGATCGAGGCAAACGACTCGTTGAACTGCGAAGGCATCTCAACGAAGTCGCGCGCCACGCTGGTACCGCTCAAACTGTTGTACTGACAGTTGGAGAGGATGCCGTGGAGGGCGTGGCCAAACTCATGGAACATGGTAGTGACCTCATCCCACGTGATTAGCGAGGGCTGACCCTCGGGTGCCTTGGCACTGTTGCACACGTTATAGACAATAGGCAAGTGGTCGCGCTGACGGCTCTGTTTCTGGAAGCCATCCATCCAGGCTCCGCCACGCTTCGAAGGGCGGCGGAAGTAGTCGCCATAGAAGAGCGCGAGGCTCTTGCCGTCCTTATCGATGACCTCGAAGACCTTCATGTCGGGATGATAGACGGGAATATCGGTGCGCTCCTTGAACGAGAGACCGTAGACACGATTAGCTGCATAGAACACACCGTTCTTGAGCACGCTGTCAACCGTGAAGTAAGGCTTCACCTCGTCGTCGGAGATGTCGAGCAGTTCCTTCTTCATCTTAGCTGAATAATAGAAGCGGTCGTAAGGATCGAGTTTGAAGTCGGCTCCCTCGGTCTTACGGGCATAGTCCTCGATGGCCTTCGTCTCAGCATCTGCCTTCGGGCGGTAAGCCTTGATGAGGTTCTTCAGGAAGGCATAGACGTTATCAGTTGTCTTGGCCATGGTGTTCTCCAGCGAATAGGAAGCGTAGTTCTCGTAACCCATCAGCTCGGCCTGCTCAGCACGCAGCTTGGCAATCTCAGCGGCGATAGCAAAGGTGTTATGTTTGCCTGTGCCGTCGGCACGATGGATGGAAGCTTCGAACACACGCTTTCGCAGCTCACGGTTGTCGAGGCTGGCAAGAATAGGCTGCTGTGTGGTGTTGACAATGACGATGGCATAGGGTGCCTTTCCGCCACGGCTATCGGCATCTTTCTGACACTGGGCGATGTCGGTCTCAGAGAGTCCTGCGAGGTCTTCCTTCTTATCAACCCACACGACAGCATCGTTGGTGGCAGCTTGCAGGGCATCGCCCCACTGCTGCTGCAGGTCGGAGATGCGGAGGTTGATCTCCTTCATGCGTGCCATCTTGTCGGCAGGCAGCAGCGCACCCTTGCGCACGAACTGCTTATAGATCTCCTCAAGCAATTTACGGTCTTCGCCCTGCAGCGAATCATAATCGCGGTCGTAGACCTGACGGATGCGCTCGAAGAGTTGCTGGTTGAACGATATCTCATTGTCGAGTTCGGTGAGCATCGGCATGACCTTCTTCTCTATATCGGCAATCTCGTCGGTCTTGTCGGCCTCGGTAAGGGCGAAGAACGTACGACTGACACGGTCAAGCAGACGGTCGCTCTCCTCAAGGGCGAGGATGGTGTTCTCGAACGTGGCCGAGTCAGGGCACTCCACGATGGCCTTGATATTCTGGCGATTCTCAGCGATGGCTGCCTCGAAGGCCGGCAGATAGTCGGTGTCCTCAATCTTATCGAAGTCGGGGGCACCAAAGGGCAGCTGGCTCTCCATGAGCAACGGGTTCTCATGCTTAGCCTGCTCGCAAGCTGAAAAGGGCATCATCATAGCCGATGCCATACCTAATGTCATAATGGTCTTTTTCATATCTTTAAACCTTTATATAGCCACTTATTTCCCTACTCCCACTCGATCGTTGCTGGTGGTTTTGACGAGATGTCATAGCAGACGCGATTGACTCCACGCACCTTGTTGATAATCTCGTTAGAGACCCGGGCCATGAAGTCGTAAGGCAGATGAGCCCAGTCGGCTGTCATCGCGTCGGTAGAGGTGACAGCACGCAGGGCCACAGGGTGCTCATAGGTACGCTCGTCGCCCATGACGCCCACACTGCGGACGGTGGAAAGCAGGACGACACCTGCCTGCCAGATCTTATGATACAAGGGTATACCATCGGTGTCGACATATTCGCGCAAGGCACGGATATAGATATCATCGGCATCCTGCAGAATACGCACTTTCTCGGGGGTGATGTCGCCCAGAATACGGACAGCCAGACCAGGACCGGGGAAGGGATGACGCGTGATGAGATGCTCGGGCATGCCCAGCTGGCGGCCCACACGGCGTACCTCGTCCTTGAACAACCACTTCAGCGGTTCACAGAGCTGCAGCTGCATGTCCTCGGGCAGTCCGCCCACATTATGATGGCTCTTGATGACCTTGCCCGTGATGTTCAGACTCTCAATGCGATCGGGATAAATGGTGCCTTGTGCCAACCAACGAGCATCGGCAATCTTCCTGGCTTCGGCATTGAAAACCTCAACAAAGTCGCGACCAATAATCTTACGTTTCTGCTCAGGGTCGGAAACGCCTGCAAGATCGGCGAAGAACTTCTCTGAGGCATCGACACCGACGACGTTCAGGCCGAGCACCTTATAATCATCCATCACTTGGCAAAACTCATTCTTGCGGAGCATACCGTGATCAACGAAGATACAGGTGAGGTTACTACCGATGGCACGATTGAGCAGTACGGCAGCCACAGAGCTGTCGACACCGCCACTGAGACCGAGGATCACGCGATCCTGACCAATCTGGGCCTTCAGCTCGGCTATGGTAGAATCAACGAACGATGCAGCACTCCACTCCTGACGGGAGCCGCAGATATCGACCACGAAGTTCTTTAGCAGCTGCTTGCCCTGCAGGGTATGATACACCTCGGGGTGGAACTGTACGGCCCAGACGGGCTGTGTGGTCGATGCAAAGGCGGCATTCACCACATCAGCTGTAGAGCCAATCACCTTGAATCCCTCTGGGATGGCGGTGATGGTGTCGCCATGCGACATCCACACCTGCGACTGCTGCTCGAAGTGCTTGAACAGCGGATTCGAGGTATCGACGATCTGCAAGTTGGCACGCCCGTACTCACGCGAGTCAGCCTTTTCGACACGCCCTCCCAGGGAGTGAGAGATGAACTGGGCGCCATAGCAGATACCCAGCACGGGGATGCGCCCAATAAACTGCGACAAGTCGACCTTAAATGCCTCAGGATCATGGACCGAGAAAGGCGAGCCGCTTAGGATCACGCCAATGACCGAAGGGTCGTCCTTCGGGAATTTGTTGTAAGGCATGATCTCGCAGAAGGTATCCAGTTCACGTACACGACGACCGATGAGCTGCGTCGTCTGTGAACCGAAATCCAAAATAATAATCTTCTGTGTCATAGATCTAATTTACGATTTGACTATTTACTATTTGACAAGTTACTATCGATAAAAGCTTCAGCTTGTTCGAGGGTGTCGAGCTTCCCGACATCCATCAGCTGCAGATCGCGCTTTTCATAGCCCATGAAAGCACACTGATGACAATACTTCAGGTAGAAGTCGATGATGCCAAAGCGCTCGGGCATTTCGCTGAAAAGGGGGAACACACGGGGCCAAAGAACATGGATGCCACTGAAGGCCAGTTGTTTGAGATCGGAAGGGTCAAGCCCGGGATAAGGGCTGCGCACTTCACCAGTAGCGATGTTCGTCCAACCATCGAGAATCATCTCGTCGTCGAAGAGCAGATAGCGCTTCGTCTGGCGACGACTGACAACCAAGAGGGCATCTGGCGGCGTACTGACATCAGTAAGCTGTGAGATGTCGAGGTTACTCAGGATATCGACATTGTGAATCAGTATGGGACTCTCTGTATCAAACAAAGGCAGCGCCTTCTTGATGCCGCCGCCTGTCTCAAGCAGTCCGTCGCGCTCATCGCTGATACGGATGTCGATACCGAAATGATCATTAGATTTGAGGTAGTCGATAATCTGATCGGCGAAATGGTGGACATTGACCACCACCCGCTCGTAGCCGGCAGCCTTCAGCTTCATGATGACATGCCACAACAAGGGCTGCCCCCCCACCCTTACCAGTGCCTTAGGCATGGTGTCGGTCAGTGGTTTCAACCGAGTACCCAGACCCGCTGCAAAAATCATTGCTTGTTTCATCTTATCCTAAAAAATGACTTGCTGACTCTTTCTTCGACAGATCGAGATTACGCTGCATCAGTTTGCGATTGATTGTCTTCAAGTGTTCGATCTCACTTTTGAGTTTTTGGATCTCGCTATCGTAAGTATCCTTACGGTAGCGCTGTGAAGCCCGGAGAGACAGCCAGAGAATCACGCAAAAGAGCCCCAGAAACACGAGCATGACCATCACAGAGATACGCCCGCCGCGCTCAATAAGACCATCCATATCCATAGAGAGGATCGAAACATCCTCCATCGGTACATCGGCAAACAGCACGCCTACCACATGTCCTGTCCGGTCACGGATAGGTTCGACAAAGGTACACATGATAATCTTCGTGCCGCCCTGGTCGACATAGGGCTGGGTCCAGAGATTTTTCTCCTTCTCGACCGGAGTCCGGAACCACTCGCGAGTAGTGTAATCGAAGTCAAGCAGACGGGTTCGTATCATCGGCTCCTCCGTCTTCTGTTTCTTCACTCTGACACTGGGCTGCTCATCATAGGCATACGGTGCGAAGAGTTTCTCCTTGTCAAGGTTGGCATAGTAGTCGGGCAGGAAAGCGATACCGGCACCCACGATGTAGGGGCTTTTGTTGACCATCTGGGTCACGATGGAATAGAAGCGGTCGGGAAAGTCAATACGCTGCACGACCTTTGGCATGACATCGGACACGACGTTCTCGACCTCAGTTTTCACAGCCGCAATACGTTTACTCTCCTTCAAATCCCGCTCGGCCTTAGCCAGTAACTCTGTCTCGGCACTGGCCTTAGCCATGAAAAAAGGTATCGCCGCCATGATGCCAAGCATCAGGGAGGTCGATACCACTAGTAATATAATATACTTTTTCATAAAAGTTTGGTTAATCTATCTGGTGGTGGCGTTTTTTCCACCAAATTACCAATACCAAATTACCAATCCTTCCACCAAGAATCTACTTCAAGATTATCCCTGACATAATTGACAAAGTCTGGATAGCGCGCCTTCAAGCTCTCACGCTCATCGGGCCATTTAAAGTCGGTATCCACACAAATTTTGCTGGCAGCAGTCCCTTTAGGTGCTTTCAGCTCAGTCCAAGTATTCGAGCCTTTTTTACGCTCCACCTGAATCAGAATATCTTTTACATCTGAGAACGAGCCGGTAATATCAAACTCCACGGGATCCAAGTTGTCAGCCCCCTTCAGTCCCTTCTTGGCAGCATTGGTATTTACCATCACCTCCTGAGCTACATTGAACAGCTTATGCACTTCAAGGTTATCATCCCCATTGATTCGGATCTTCAGGGTAGCACCAGCAGCTTGTAGGACGCACTTCGCTCCACCATCGACCAGAGCCACGTCGAGTACGATATCATTGAAGTCGAAGTCGGTATCATCCTCCTCCTTATCCCCGTCGGTATCATGTACATTCAGATCCTCAGCAATGATGCGATGCCATTCCAACACAGGTGCGGGAGGATCAGGTGTCACCTCTTGCTGCACGACTTGAGGACCGTTCTTCAGTACTGTGAAGATTAGTTCACAGCCAGGCTGACCGTCGTCGCTGAGCCCGAATACATAGGTATTTCTCAGTTCATCCTTTTCTTCACGGTCCTTACCCACTACAGCTCCACTGAAGTCGTTTTTATTTTCATTAAGGTTCATATTTGTATAATATGACTTTCCTGTGTCTTTATTAGTCACATAAAGGCCAAAATAATACGACTTATTCATGGAAATCCGGAACGGATAAGATTGGATCTTCTGTACGCCTCTATCCCACATGGCATAACCCTCTGTAGATATGGGGCTCTCCCATTTCTCATTAATAATCATCTTCTGGTAATAGGGTCCCAGATCATTCTGAATATTATCTATCAACTTATACCGTTTGGCATCCTCAGGTTTCTCCGTAGCTGGATCATAATAGTAGATCCAGACCTCATCATTAGCCACCGTGTTGGTATAGATGAGTGACAGCAGCACCTGGTCGGTGTTGTGAAGGAACTCCCACGATGTGACATCGGTACTAGGAGCCTGACCCTCTGGGAAATAATTCCTTACCAACTTTATATAAGGTATACTGTATTCCACTGGATTTTTTGTCGACAGCGTAATGGTAGCATCTTCTGCTCGAGTAGAAGACTTAGACTTACTGTGAAAGCCCCAATCCACATCCTTATGAATAGAGCCGCCCACATACGCTAAGAAGTTCTTAGCATAGAGTTCCTGTGCATCCATTTCAGGACGTTCAGGATCGTACAGATCTTTCGACTTCGAGCAGCTGGTGAATGCCAAGCAGGCAGCAACCAACAATAAACTATTTGTTAAATGCTTGTTCATAATCAACTACATTTTATTCATTAACATCAAATCGCATCGAACGGGAAGCTGCCTCATTACGTGCGGCTTCCTCCTCCTGACGAGCCTGTCTACGCTGAGCATTCCCAGACAGCCACTTGTTGTGAGCTTCCTCAATCTCCTTCAGCTTCTTTTCATACAGGTTGTCGCGGTTGGTATCCCACTCTTCGTTCAGCTTTTTCAACCCGTCATCCAGTCTATCCAAGTCTTCCGGTGTCTCTCCAGGAGCCAACTTGGCAAACCTTACCTTCGCCGTATTATTGGCCGTCTCCATGAACACTTTGCACTCATCGTAGATAGCCTTAGCTCCATTTTTCAACACATCATAACGGTCATCGTCAACCTCAGGCATCTCCACGTTGAGATATTTCACATCGTGATTCTCTGTCTGACCATTATCATTCACCGTATCTACCTGCATAGTATCAACCTTGATTTTGAACTCTGGGTGAGCATACAACACCGCTTTCTCAACTGGAACCAAATCCTCATCATACTGTGGAATCAACATAAAGTGAAAGTCGTCAGGCTTAGCTATCTTGGCACAGTCTTCCAACGTCAGGAACTCCCCTTCAATAAAGACTTTCACTTGCAACAGAGCTCCAGGCTCAGCCTTGACACAGAGATCCATAAAACGGAAATTCATCTGCCCCACATATTTCGACAGCTTATCAGCCAGCTTGTCGTATTCCATGATTGTTGCTCTTCTCATATCTTATTTATCTTTTAATTCTTCACTTTTTACTTTTTCACCTTTTTACCTTTAAATCACTCCTTCGGTGCATCCTCACTCTTGAGCTTCGCACTCAGGCTGCCACCACCACCAGCACCAGGCACAGCGATACCGTCGCTGATGTTGCTCGATTTGAATGACGACTTTGCCTCAAGGTTGTCGAACTGTCCTTTCGGTGCCTTGACATCGCCCTTGATATCGGCCTTGCCATTGATAGTGGTGTCACCATAAAGTGCAGACTTACTGCCACCCATGGAGGCATTGCCGCCACTGAGTTGTACAACAGCCTTGCCGTCGCCCTGCTGAATCTCCAGGGTCTTGTCTGCAAAGGCACCGATCTCTTCCGAGACAGCCTGCAGCTTCTTGCTCTTGATATCCTTCGACTTCGAGCCGACGTACATCTTCTCGCTCACAAGCGTCATCGTGCTGCCTGCGGCTAATGCAGAGTCGGTCAACTTTTCCTTGTCGACATCCATCGACTTCACGGCCACTGCCTTCGCGTTCATATTAATAGAGCCTGTAGCCTTGCCTTCGGCATCGGCAGCGAGGAAGTCCATCTTCTCTGAGCGCACGGCAATCTTGCCGTCCTTTGTCAGGGCTTTCGTAGCCAGCTTGCCGTCCTTTACCTCGTAGTCAAGGCTCTCAACAGCAACGGTCTTCGATCGAATGATGACATCGCCCTCAGCAATGTACTCACCCTTGGTAATCTTACCCTTATCGTCGCGCTCGATATTCTTAGGATTCGTTGTAGCCACCTCAATAATCTGAGCCATCATCTTGATCTGGCTGTCCTTGGCCAGCTCCTTCTCCTTCATACCCTTCTCGTCCTGCTGGTAATCAACTGCTTCCATATTGATATTCTTCGAACGCAGGTCAATATTGCCTACTACGGGCAGTTCCTTACCGTCAGGAGAAGCATCTACAGTCGACAATGTGATATTTTGCGCATTCACAGAGAAACCTCCATTCTCAATCAACTTACCAGAATCATCTGACGTGCTCATATTGAGTTTCGGTGAGCGGATATTGATACCAGCCTCATCGTTTGTATGAAGATTACCATCGCCATCAACAGATGCGATATCGATTGACTCAGCCTTGATGGTCATGGTAGCTCCTGTGGTATTCTTCTTGAATTCATCACCTGTCTTCATAGCGCTCTTCTCAGTCTCCAAAGCCTTCTTCTTACGGTTTACTTCAGCCAGCTGAGCCACGGTATGGATAAAGCTGATTGTTGTATTATAAAGTGAAGGCATCAAGTCATTCATCTCTTCGTGTATCTCGTCGAGGTCGTCCATGCTCACACGTGTCAGGTAGTTTTCTGTCAAATTCAGTTTGTCCTGCTTTTCAAGCAGTGAAGTCATCTTCTTAAAGAAGTCGTCAACTGCCTTTTTCTGCTCAGTCATCGTTTTATTCAAGTTCTTCGCCTCCTCTGTGAGGTCTTTCACCTGCTCTTCGATGCTTTCCTTGCGGGTATCGCCGGAAACGGCAGCTTCCAAATTCAGGTTGTTGTCTGCGTGAATCCACACACCGCCCTTGCCTGCAGACAGACCGTTTCGAGAGAATGCGCCCTCAGAATCACTGCTATGAAGCACAATGCTAGTGGCCTGAGAAACGACCTCTGATGTGTCGCACACCACATTCTCCAAACCATCTGTACCTGGATCAACGGCAATCTGACGGATGCTGGGGGCACGACTGACAATCTGTCCCGACTGGCCAACTCCTTCCATCGCCACATCGCTACCTTTGATGACTACGTGACCGATTCCCCCTTGCAGTTCACCACTCTTATCAACATTACCGATAACGATTTCTGGTGCAGAGATGACGATTCGGTTTTCATTGCGATAAAACAGGCTATCATCCAAACGACTGAATATGTCGCTCTTGATTTGCTGAACCTCAGCCTTCTGCTGGTGGATTTCATCCAAATCCTTTTCCACGCACTGCTGAAAAGTTTCCAACAGTTTTTTCCATTCGCTATATATATACTCCATAAGTCTTCAATTTAAATACCTTTCAATGCGTTTTTAATCTTCTTCAGGGCATTCTTCACTCCCTTACCGTCACGCCCCTCTTCCAGATGGTCTAAAGCATTTTCATTAGTGACTTGATGAGGGAAGTTGTTCTGGACGGCACCGATAGAATGACCCAGTTCGTAGGTGTTTCCTGCATGGGTAAAAAGAACCGAGCCATTCTTTGAGTTGCTCCATACATCGTATTCACGTTTAACAGCAACAGGATTAATGGAAACATCATCCCACGCATCGGATATTGCTTGAGTCAGCGCCAACTTCTTGGCTTCTAACGGCGGGAATGCAACCAGAGAATCAGCATAGTCAGCCCACGGTTCTGCTTTAACGATTCCTTCATCAGTTCTTTCAAGTACATGAGCAACAGCACTTCGCCAATCATCTTGGAAACCTAAACCCTCAAGCAGGTTAATAGCAGCCTTGCGCCTCAGGGCCTTGCGATATTTTAAAGTATCAGCTTTTTTCAATTCATTCGCGAGAGCTTTTTGGTCATCTGTAAAATCCTTATAATAATAACTATCGCCTAATTTACCTTTCGAGAATGCCTCTGTCATCACATCCTTATAGTCCTTCGGAGAACTATAGCCAGAGTTCCAGCCTATCTTACTATTTATTGTTTGCTTGGTGAGTTCCTTGATATTCATCAGATGGCAGATGGCCTTGCGAAGATCATTGGCTGCACTCAGAATCTTACGGCGATGATTGATACGGGCATTGATAATAGGGCGTTTCTTACGTTCTTCCGACCAACGAGTAGTGTCTGTACTCCCCCAATACACTTCTATCGCATCATCTCCAACATCGCCAATGCCCACCCCATAGATATCTTCTTTGAATCCAAGTTTATCATCTACCAAAGTCTCATAAGCACCGGGAGCCCAGAACGTGTTTTTATTCTCCACGAGAGTCTTACAAATAGCTACATCATGATTAGATTTATAACCATTGGCATATCTTCTAGCATTATTGACAGCCCTCTTGAAGCTATTATGCTTCTTCACGCAATCGTTATAACGCGATCTGAAATCATCGTCTATATAGCTAGCTATCGCTTTAGTCTTGGAGATAAGATTGGCAACTCCCCTGGCCAAAGATAAGCCCTGCTTCAACTCTTTCTTAGATACCTCCTCCTTAAATATCTCAATGCTCTTATAGCCTGTTTCTGGATAGGTGCACTCATCTTCGCCAGCCTCCAACTTCAGGAATCGGTTGGACTTCACTACCGTGGCACCCTCTATGGGTCGAACAATGATTTCGACCATCGACCTGAGGATTGACAAATCAACAAGGGTGAAAAATTTCTCTGCCAATTTCTTTGTGACAGCAGCCATGATATCTGTGCCGACCTGCGCAAGACCGCCACCAATAGTATCTTTATGCGGTCTCCAGCTATTGCCAATATTCGTACCAGAGACAAGTTCAAGATTATTACCTGCTTCAATCTTCACATTCTTTCCCTTAATCTCGATATCACCATTAGGGGCGGAAATCGAGATACCCGTAAAGGCATTAATATTCACATCACCCCATGGAGATTTTATCGACACATTACGCTCGTCGGTTGAACCCGAAATGGTATAGACACCATATTTGTCGGTCAGTTGGAAACCACCCTCAAATCTCTTGGAGGTATCTTCGTCAATCCCTGCAGACCCCTTTTGGGTAAAATCGAAACCAGAAGCACTAGGCAAAAAGGTTGTCAGGATTTCATAACCTGGGAACACAGCCCCGGCGAGGAATGCCGTGAGTCCAGCACTAGAGCCATCGTCCATACGGAGAGTGTGTCCTCCAGGTGAAGAAAGCACGATGTCACGCTCTGCCAATGATCCAGGCACCTTATTACCCTGTGTGGCCAGACCTCCTACAACATAGGGATTCTCAATATTCCCATTGGCAAAGTTCACAATCACCTCATCGCCCACGTAATGCTTGCCAAAGATGCCATTTGACTTACTGGCGGCACTAGTTGCATAGACGAGCCAGGGAGAAGCATAAGGTTCTTTTTTCTTAGGATCCTGTTCGGCATCTAAGTTCTGCCATGGGAATAAAATACGCACACGATTCTGGTTAGACGGGTCGTCTGCATCGAACACCTTTGCTATCTGGGGACCAGAGATCCTGATATGTCCTGTAGGCAGCATCAGGGGATAGAACAACTCGTCTTTATCGTCACAGCTGTTGGCAAGGCCAATCACCTCAAATACGAGTTTCGTCGTTCTTGTCACTATCACATCCGTATAATTTTTAACCGAGTAATCGATAACCTCTTCAAACCTGCCAACGATTTCATTTACAATATAACTATCGTTCTTATTACCAGGGATGGTGAAAACCTGTCCCAGTTGGAGATTCGGGCAAGTGGTATCGAAATTGATACGTACTGCATTCTGGCCGGCTGCCAACTCTTTTCCCAAAATATAGCGATATTTTGTTTCATTAAAAATGGAATGGAGCTCAGTAAAGGGGTTAAAGGCATATTTATCTCCAATATCTTTGAATTTATGCATGCCATATTTCTCCTTTACTTCCTCCTCTTTAAAATAATCATCATAGATTTTTTGGTTGACGGTATTACTATTCTTATTGGCCAAAATACGGTCGTAAGCCTCATTGAATAACTGGTTACCAAGCCATGTAGGTATATTTTTATTGTTACCCAAGAAGGAGGCTACCTGTTTCATAATCCACACATCCAGACCGTTCTTGAAACTGCACCCTGCCAAGTTCTTGACAACATCTGGATCCTTTTGCAACGGGTTATCCACGATATTTTGATCATAGGCAGCCTCGGCATCGTATGTATTATTGGCTTCGTCCGATTTCAGGGTGCTCTCCAAATCAAAGTAATCCAAATCAGCCCAGTCGCTAATTTCCGAAACTGTCTGAGAAGCATCGTAGCCAATGTTCAACTTGCCGTTCTCATAAAACATGAATTCGCCCCAACGGTTGGCCGTTCGTGCCAGCATGTCATAAGCACTCTCATTATACTGAACGAGATAGGGGAAGATATGTTCTGTTTTGTCATACTTCAATACTTGCATGTTGTCACAGTTGCCGGCGACTGATATTCCACTGTCATAAGGTGCCGTGATTCCTTTCAGAATTTCGGGCAGGATTTGGTCTTTCAGTTTCTTGGATACGAATGTCTGACTGCCGATTTTATCCGTGAGCAATTTGTCGAGGCTATACACCATCAGTGTCACGTACATCGCCGTTGACTTGTAATGAACCTTTACCTGATCCACGTAGAAGTCGTTACCTATGATATAATCATTGTTAGTCGTATTTACTGCCAAAGAAGTCAATGAAACCTTCTTTTTGGAAAACAGAGACTCAGCCATACTTTTGCTCACAGGCTGCCACTTAGCTTTCTTTTCTTCCTCAGTAGTCACCTGATCCATACCTGGTAGGCTAATCTGGATCTTTGCTATCACTTCTGTCGGCTGATACATTTTCTTCTGGAAGTTGAAATCTACCAGATTCAGGTTGTAGTTTACCTTTTTGGACAAGTCTGTATCTGTCGCCAGCCAGATGTTAGCACTCTCCTTATCAGTAGAGAGAGAGAGGTTATCAACAACGGGGATATTATTTTCTTTGAAATAACTAACATTATGAATTGTAAGTCTTAATCTTGCCATATCCCTAATCCAATCTTATTCTATAAACGTACTTTTGAAATTATTCTCTCTGCCTAAGTAAATGACCGAGCGAACCTGAAGCGTCACATTGAGCATCATCTGCTTGTCGCCATTATCATCAACCTTTGTGGTGTAGGTCTCTTCCACATGAACTACATAACCATCAACGACCATTCCATCATCATAACCCGACATACGCTCATTAGCACCGTAAGTGATATTGAATAGGAATGAGAAACAGGAATGCTCATTGGAAATCAAACGTCTGTAGAACATTCTTGCGTGACGCGGAGAATTGACGCGGATCGAGAACTCCAGAATGACTGGTTTTGTAGCACCGTAAACCTCACCGGAATCGTTGCGTTTATGTTCACACTCATAGTCAAAGTGCTGAACTGTCAAACAGTTCTCCTTCAACACATTGATGGGATTATCCAGAAAGTTATCTGGCACCACCACAGCCTTTAATTCATTTGAAAGTAATGTTGCCATAGTTTATCTGCAAATAAAAGTTGTATCGTCAATTGTCATTTTCTCAGCACCGATGGCCAACTTCAGGAGTCGGCGGCGAGAACTGTCTATATCATAAATTTCAGCGAGAGAGAAACACTTTGCATCTTCAAAAAAGATGGTCTGCGTATCAAGTTCTTCAAATTTCTTCTCAACAGCCAGACTAATGACTATCCTACCATTCTGTACACCCTGACTATTAAACCACTCAAAGAGACTCAGGTCGTTCTTACCTGGTGCCACAACAACAACCTCAAGACGTTCGCAGCGGGCAGCGCCCTCGGGGCGGAACTCATTATAAGGTCTGTCAAATACGAAACGACAATCTGACACCAAATACTGCTTTGAGTAGCGCTTGATGTTGTTGTCGCCAAATTCTAAAACTGCTGTTAATGCCATAACTATTTTGATTTTTTATTTTTAATTTCTGGTGCAAAGATACATCATAAGTTAGCTTTATGCAAGTCTTCTTCAGTTTTTTGCCTCTTGTAGTTGCGACAGGGACGACATATCGCGACAGAAACCGTTCAAGCCCCTTAATTCTGTCGTGCCTCAAAGGTCTGACTGATATTCTGCTCGCGATGACAGACACGCACCTCGATGCCGAATTTATCATGAATATGCTCCGCCAGATGCTGGGCAGAATAGACGCTGCGATGCTGGCCTCCAGTACAGCCAAAGCAGAACATCAGGGAGGTAAAACCACGCTGGATGTATCTGCGCACATGAGCATCGGCCAGCTTGTATACCGAGTCCAGAAACGTCAGGATTTCTCCGTCGTCCTCTAAGAATCGGATAACTGGCTCGTCGAGACCCGTCAACTTTTTATAAGGTTCGTAACGACCAGGATTATGCGTGGATCGGCAGTCGAACACGTAACCACCGCCATTGCCGCTTTCGTCCTCAGGTATGCCTTTGGTATAGGAAAAACTGAACACGCGCACGACAAGTGGACCCTGGGCGTCATATTTTGAGAAGGTAGCCGGACCATCCTGCGGATGCGCCTTATAGGGGTTCAAGTCGGTAATCTTATAGCCATCGGCACGACTGGCGATGGTCTCAATCTGCTGGAACTGGGGAAGTTCTGTCAGACGGCGCAACACATCCATCAGATATGGATAATGGAACGAGGTGCCTAACAACTCCCGCAAATTCTGGATAGCAGGCGGTATACTCTCGATGAAATGCTTCTTCTGCTCAAAATAGCCTCGGAAGCCGTAAGCGCCCAGAACTTGAAGCGTGCGGAAGAGCACGAACAGCGACAAGCGGTTGGCGAAATGTCGCGACGGCGGCACTTCTGTATAATTCTTCAGCGAGTTATAATATTCATAGACGAGTTCACGGCGCAACTTATGCGGATACCTGGCAGAGGCTTGCCACAGAAATGAGGCTAAGTCATAATAATAGGGACCCTTTCGCCCACCCTGATAGTCTATAAAGCAAGGATTCCCATCATGATCGAGCATGATGTTACGGGCTTGGAAATCGCGGTAAAGGAAACAGTCACCCACCGCGTATGAGTCGTTCGTCAGATCCTTGGCTAAGAGTCTGAAGTCGGCTTCAAGTTTCAACTCATGGAAATCGAGCTCAGTAGCCTTCAGGAAACAATATTTGAAATAGTTCAGATCAAAGAGCACACTGTCGGCATCAAATTCTGCCTGAGGGTAGCAGTTGGAGAAGTCGAGTCCACGCGCACCACGCATCTGGATGTTCGGCAATTCTCGGATAGCACGTTTCAAGAGTTCCTGTTCCTTCAATGTATACCGACCGCCAGCTTCACGACCGCCTCTAATGGCGTCGAAGAGGGATGTACTTCCAAGATCGGTCTGGATATAACGCAGTTCATCAGGGCTGGCTGCCAGTATCTTTGGCACTGGAAGTTTGCGCTTGGTGAAGTGTTCTGTCAGATAGATGAAAGCATGATCTTCGTCACGACTTGTACCAATCACACCAATGACGGTCTTACCATCCTGATCTGTCAAGCGGAAATAGGTGCGGTTGCTGCCTGCACCCGAAAGTTGCTGAATATTGGCGGGTTCAGCTCCTTTCCACTCTTTATATAGTTCTAGGAGTTTATCCATAACGCTTGCAAAGATACAAATTATTTGGATATTTATTTCATTCTAACCCATATTTTTTTTCATCTTCAATAAATATTCACAATTATTACAGCATAATAGCCTCCAAGCGATAGAAACAAGGATAATAGGTACAAAAAAACCGAGTGTCTCACGACAATCGGTTCAAAAAACAAACTACTTAAAAACTAATCTACTAAAACAAATCAAAAAAATATCTTTTACTCAAAAGTTTCTTGTACTATGTTGCCGGAACAGAAGATTTTTCCGACGGTGCAAAGGTATAGTTAATTTATGGATGGCGCAAACATTTTTATAAAAAAATAACATGTGTGCGCACAAAATAGCATAAAAAAGGGATGGATTCAGCATCCATCCCTTGAATTTGTTAAGTTCGCTTAGCAAAATTATATTAATTCTGCATGTAATTATAACACTCTGACATTACATCATACCACCCATGCCTGGGGCACCGCCCATCGGCATTGCAGGTTCCTTCTCTGGCTTGTCGCAGATAAGGCACTCTGTGGTGAGGAACATACCTGCGATGCTGGCAGCGTTCTCCAAAGCTACACGAGCCACCTTGGCAGGATCGATGACTCCAGCCTCACGCAGATCCTCGTAGACATCGGTACGGGCATTGAAACCGAAATCGCCCTTACCCTCACGAACCTTCTGTACAACCACAGCGCCCTCAGCACCGCCATTGACGGCAATCTGGCGCAAAGGCTCCTCGATGGCACGACAGATGATGTTGATACCTGTCTGCTCGTCGGCATTGTCACCCTTCAGGTTAGCAAGAGCCTCCTGAGCACGGATGTAGGTCGTACCACCTCCTGCTACAACACCTTCCTCGATGGCAGCACGGGTAGCGCAAAGGGCATCGTCTACGCGATCCTTCTTCTCCTTCATCTCTACCTCACTGTTAGCACCTACATAGAGTACTGCTACGCCACCAGCCAACTTAGCCAGACGCTCCTGCAGCTTCTCCTTATCATATGAAGAGGTTGTAACCTCGATTTCCTTCTTAATCTGGGCGATACGATCCTGGATGGCCTGCTTGTCGCCGGCACCATTCACAATCGTGGTGTTGTCCTTAGATACTGTCACCTTGTCGCAGGTACCCAGCATCTCGAGTGTAGCCTGCTCCAGTTTCAGACCCTTCTCCTCACTGATGACGACGCCACCAGTCAGTGTAGCGATATCCTCAAGCATAGCCTTACGACGGTCGCCAAAGCCAGGAGCCTTCACTGCGCAGATCTTCAGACCGCCACGCAGACGGTTCACTACGAGTGTGGTCAGAGCCTCAGAGTCGACATCCTCTGCAATGACGAGCAGTGGGCGTCCGCTCTCAGCTGCAGGCTGCAGGATGGGCAGGAAATCCTTGATATTAGAGATCTTCTTGTCGTAGATCAGGATGTAAGGATTTTCCATCACGCACTCCATCTTCTCTGAGTCGGTGATAAAGTAAGCTGACAGGTAACCACGATCGAACTGCATACCCTCAACCACACCAATGTGTGTGTCACGGCTCTTGCTCTCCTCGATAGTGATCACACCATCCTTAGACACCTTACGCATAGCTTCAGCCAGCAGTTCACCAATCTCCTTATCGTTGTTGGCAGATACGGTAGCCACCTGCTCAATCTTGTCGTAGTTGTCGCCTACCTGCTCAGCACTCTTAGCGATATGCTCAGTAACAGCCTTCACAGCCTTGTCGATACCACGCTTCAGGTCCATAGGGTTAGCACCAGCAGTCACGTTCTTCAGACCCTCTGACACGATAGCCTGAGCCAGAATAGTTGCTGTTGTAGTACCGTCGCCGGCATCGTCGCCAGTCTTCGATGCAACGCTCTTAACGAGCTGAGCACCAGTATTCTCGAACTTATCTTCGAGCTCAATCTCCTTGGCAACGGTCACACCATCCTTGGTGATCTGCGGAGCACCAAACTTCTTCTCGATAACCACGTTACGCCCCTTCGGACCAAGTGTTACTTTGACTGCATTAGCCAACTGGTCGACGCCCTGCTTCATAGCATCGCGCGCCTCAATATTGAATTTAATATCTTTTGCCATAATCTTTCAAAATTAAAAAAATTAATAATTTAACAATGTAACAATTGATTATTTACATTATATCATTTTTACATTTGCGATTATTTTTCAATAACCGCCAAGACGTCGCTCTGGCGCATCATCAGATATTTGGTGCCTTCGAACTCGAGCTCTGTGCCACTATACTTGCCATAGAGCACTTCATCACCCTCTTTCAGGATCATCTGCTCGTCTTTTGTACCCTGGCCTACAGCTTTGATGGTGCCATGAAGGGGTTTCTCCTTGGCAGTGTCAGGAATGATAATACCGCCGATCTTTTCTTCTGCAGGTGCTGGCAATACCAACACGCGGTCTGCTAATGGTTTGATGTTCATAATTTTTAATGTTTTAATATTTAATGTTTAATCTTTAATCATACACCTTATTATATATAAGGGCGAAACGATTCTATGAACCGTCTCGCCATATACTCAGCCAAAAGTGTGCCAACCCTTACGGGTGTGACAACTTGTCAGCGACTTGTGCCATTAATCACCACATTCTTCACTGTCGTACGCTCAATCACACCAGCATCAAAAGCATTTGCCTCGTCAGTCACATCAATATTCTCGAAGAAGAAATCTGTCAGCTTATACTTGTCTGACGTACCAACATCAAAGAAGTTTTTTGTCTTCATCTGGATATTCTTCATATAGATGTTGTTACATTGCGACAGGGGCATATCCTCACGATCCTCAGGCTTGAAGAACTGTGTCCAGGGACGTACAACGAGGAACGAGCCGCACTGGCCTTTGATGTCCTCCACACTCACATATTCATAGTGCTGGGGCGTATCGGGGCGCATCTTCAGCCAGAGCACACGGGTGGCAGCCTTCACATCGATACGGCGCAATATCACATTACGGTCATCAAGACTCTCCGAACCGAGTGTCAGGCAGCCGTGCACCTTGCCATACGTACAGTCTTCTATGATGATATTCCGGCATGGGCCGTTGTCCTCATCCTTATCTGCCCAGGTGCCTTTACCGCCTTTCAGCACCACAGCGTCGTCGTTCACATGCATATAACAGCCATGAATCAGTACATTCTTGCAGACATCGATATCTATGGCATCCGTACTGGGGCCGCCACGACGAGGATCCACAGGTGTCACATTCTCCGTAGGCGCAAAGATGAAGCATCCCAGATAGCGCACATTCTCACAACGGTAGAGATGATTAGTCCAGAAAGGCGAATTGATGATCTTCACATCCTGAACCGTCACATCCTTACTATTAGAGATGTACACATTACGCGGGCGCATAGCCTCCATATTCGTACACTGGGGATTATACTTACGGCGAATCCAGAACTCTTCCCAATATTTCTGTCCGTTACCATTGATCGTTCCAGGACCCGTAATGGTAAAACCGTCCACACCGTCAGCATTTACCAGAGCAGCGAAATAGTTGAGCGTCTGTCCTTCCATACGGGTCTTGACAATCTTGAAATCGCGGATGCGGTCAGAGCCTTTCAGCTCGCCCCCCTCTTCTATCAGGAGATGGGTCTTGGGCTTGAAAAAGAGCGAACCGCTGAGGAAAGTACCACGCGGAATCACGATGACGCCCCCACCCTCTTGGGCACAGAGGTCTATCACAGCCTGCAGTTCCTTAGTCTGAACACCGTCAGACCAACGGTCCACACCGTAGTCGGTCACCACATACCGCTTCAGCCCCGAGAGGTCAACACGAGAGGTATCTGAAAACCAAGCAGATATCTCTGTGCCGTCAGGCCACAATTCCACACTCTTCACCTTCTTCTTACCCATGGCACTCATGGCTATGACCAACATCAGGGCCATCAAAACAATCCGATTCTTCATTGTCTTTGTATTTTAGTTTATTAGTTTGTGACTGCAAAGTTACGAAAAAATCCTTAAAACACCAAATTTTTCACCTTTAACTTTTCACTTTTCACTTTTTTATTGTACCTTTGCAATCAGTTACGTAACACTATACTTATAATTATGAAGCAATTCTTCAAAATGACACTTGCCACCATCTGTGGTATCGTGATTTTTACACTGATAATGGGATTCTTCCTCGTTATCTCAGTCGTTGGTATGATAGCTAGCGATTCAGCGTCTACCAAGGTTAAAGACAACTCTGTCTTCGTCGTTAAGCTTGATGGAGCCATCTCCGAGCGCTCAGAAGGCAGCTCAGTCTACAGTGAACTCATGAATATGGGCGACATGGGTTCCGTCGGCCTCGACGACATGATTGCCAGCATTCGCAAAGCCAAGGACAATGAGAACATCAAAGGTATCTACCTCGAAGGTGGATCGATGTCCTTCGATGCACCTGCTACAGCCCAGCAGCTGCGCGATGCTCTGAAAGACTTCAAGAAAAGCGGCAAGTGGATCCTCGCCTACGCCGACGACTATTACCAGGCATCTTACTATGTTGCCAGTGTAGCCGACAGTATCTATCTGAATGGCGAAGGAAAAATCGACTTCAAGGGTCTTGGTGGCAAAGGTGAGTACATGAAGGGACTATACGACAAACTCGGCGTCAAATATCTCGTTGCCAAAGTGGGCAAATACAAGAGCTACGTAGAGCGTAACACCTTGACAGGCATGAGCGACTACGACCGCGAACAGCGTTCAGCCTATCTCAACGGCATCTGGAACTACTGGCTGAAAGAGATCAGCGAGAGCCGTAAGGTGAAGGCAGAAGACCTGAACCAGTTGGCCAACGACAGCATCATGTTTTTTGCCAAGACCGACGATTATCTGAAGTCCAAACTCGTCGACAATATCCTGTTTCCCGAGGAAATCAAGGCTAAGATCAAGCATCGCCTGAATATCGGTAAGGATGACGACATCAACCAGTTGACGCTCTCCGACATGATTAATGTGAAGTCGAAGAAGTCTGAAGAGGGCGACAAAATTGCCATCTACTATGCCTACGGCAGCATCGTCGATGCTGCAGCCTACAATGTAATCGACGACCCGGAGCATTGCATCGTGGGCAAGAGCACCGCAGAAGACCTGCGCAAGCTGGCGGATGACGACGACATTAAGGCAGTCGTGTTCCGTGTCAACTCCGGTGGCGGCAGCGCAGTTGCCTCCGAGCAAATACGTCATGCCGTCAAACTACTGAAAGCCAAGAAGCCCGTAGTGGTATCTATGGGAGGTATGGCAGCATCGGGAGGCTATTGGATCAGTTCACCAGCCAATTACATCTTCGCCGAGCCGACCACTGTTACTGGCAGCATCGGTATCTTCGGACTCATTCCTAACTTCAGCGGACTGGTAACCGATAAGCTGGGCGTGACCTTCGACGGCGTGACAACCAATAAGTTTACAGACTATCAGACCGACCTGATCCTTGGTAAGAATACCGACGACGTGATGAAGCACTTACAGACTAACATCGATGCCGGCTATCAGTCATTCCTTGATATCGTATCTGAGGGTCGTGGCATGAAGCCCGCACAAGTCGATTCCATCGCACAGGGTCGTGTATGGCTCGCTACCGATGCTCTCAACATCAATCTCGTGGATAAGTTGGGCAGTCTTGACGACGCTGTCAAGAAAGCTGCAGAACTGGCTAAACTGAAGGAATACCACACCACAGCCTATCCAGGAAAAAGCAGCTGGCTCGACCAGCTCATGGCCAGCGAGAATAAAGGCTCTTATCTTGACAGCAAGCTTCAGGCAGAGATCAAGGTTCTCCTTGGCGACCTGTATGAGCCTCTGATGCAGTTCCGCCAAACCATCAAGGATGGCAGCACCATCCAGGCTCGTATGCTCGATGATATCCGCATAAAATAGTTTAGAGGTCAGAGGTGAGAGATGGAAGGCGACTTCATCAATATCAATAAGAGTCTGCTGCCGCTCAGTTGGTTTTACGGCTTAGGCGTTGGTCTCAGAAACTTGCTATTCGAGATGGGAGTCCTGAAGAGCCACTCCTTCAGTGTGCCTGTCATCTCCGTAGGAAACATCACTGTAGGCGGCACAGGCAAGACGCCTCACGTGGAATATCTCATCCGCCTGCTGAAGGATTACATGAACGTAGCCGTCCTCAGCCGCGGTTATAAGCGCAAGAGTCACGGTTTCGTACTGGCCAATAAGGACACTACGATGTGGGACATCGGCGACGAACCCTATCAGATGCTTAAGAAGTTTCCCGACATCACGATGGCTGTCGACGGTAATCGCATACGCGGTATCCAAAAGCTCATCGATGGCGAGGCAGGCAAGGAGATCGACGTCATCCTCCTCGATGATGCATTCCAGCACCGTTACGTCAAGCCTGGCATCAACATTCTGCTCGTGGACTATCACCGCCTTATCATCTACGACGAGTTGCTGCCCGCTGGTCGTCTGCGCGAGCCAGTAAAGAGCAAGGACCGTGCTGATATCGTCATCATCACCAAGTGTCCGAAGGACATGAAGCCGATGGAGTTCCGCGTCCTTACAAAAGCCTTGAAACTCTACCCTTACCAGCACCTGTTCTTCTCTACCCACGAGTATGACTCGCCGAAGCCCGTCTTCCCCGAACTGGCCAGCCACGAGCCGCTTCAGTCTCTGGGGATACTCGACTCCATGGGAGTACTTGAGTCGCTCGATCCCATGAGTCCCATAGTCGGGAAGAATATCCTGCTTCTCACGGGCATCGCCTCGCCCGAACAGATGGAGCACGACCTCACGGCCATCTCACCCAAGAGTATCACCATGCTGACATTCGGTGATCACCACGCCTTCAAGCAGAAGGACATCCGTCGCATCAACGAGGCCTTCAGCGCCCTCCCCTCGCCAAAACTTATCATCACCACAGAGAAAGATGCCACTCGCTTAGAAGCCATCGAGGGACTGAGCGACGAGGTGAAGAGTCATCTGTTCATACTGCCCATCCACATGACCATTATGCAGGGTCAGCAAGAAGATTTTAACCAACAAATCACGAAATATGTACAAAAGAATTCAAGACACAGCATCCTGGCTAAAGGCAAGAATGACTACAAGCCCAAAGACAGCAATCGTTCTGGGGACAGGCCTCGGACAATTAGCTTCAGAGATAACTGACATCTACGAATTCCCCTACGAGGAGATACCCAACTTCCCCGTCTCTACTGTCGAGGGCCACTCCGGTAAACTCATCTTCGGCAAGCTGGGAGGCGTCGATATCATGGCCATGAAGGGCCGCTTCCACTTCTACGAGGGCTACTCCATGAAGGAGGTCACCTTCCCTGTACGCGTCATGTACGAGTTGGGCATCAAGACCCTCTTTGTTTCCAATGCCGCTGGTGGCATGAACCCCCAGTTCAAGATCGGCGACCTGATGATTATCACCGACCACATCAACTTCTTCCCTGAGCACCCGCTTCGCGGCAAGAATTTCCCCACAGGCCCTCGATTCCCCGATATGCACGAGCCCTACGACCACGACCTCATCAACCTTGCAACCCAGATAGGTAAGGAGAAGAATATCCCTCTACAATATGGCGTCTATGTAGGCGTGCAAGGGCCGACCTTTGAAACACCCGCAGAATACCGCATGTATCGTGCCTTAGGCGGCGATACCGTAGGTATGTCCACCGTTCCCGAGGTCATCGTGGCTCGTCACTGTGGCATCCGCACCTTCGGCATCAGCGTCGTCACCGACCTTGGAGGCTTTGATACCCCCGTAGAGGTTAGCCACGAGGAAGTGCAGGAAGCTGCCGACAAAGCCCAGCCGCTGATGACGGAAATCATGCGCGAAATGATTGTGCGCTCTGAACAAGCCGACAAGCAATAAAACTCAATTCAATACAGATCACCCTACAAATAAATGGAAATAGCCAAGATCGGAGAGTTCGGACTGATTGACCGTCTCACGAAAGACCTAGAGAAAAAGAACGAGAGTACGAAATACGGCGTAGGCGATGACTGCGCCGTACTCTCCTACCCCGATAAGGAAGTGCTCATCACCACCGACATGCTCATGGAGGGAGTCCACTTCGATCTCACCTACATCGACCTCAAGCATCTGGGCTATAAGAGTGCGATGGTGAACATCAGCGACGTCTTCGCCATGAACGGCACGCCTCGCCAGATCACCGTCTCACTGGCCATCAGCAAGCGCTTCACCGTTGAGGATATTGAAGAGTTCTACAGCGGTCTGCGCCTCGCATGCGACAAATGGGGCGTCGACATAGTCGGAGGCGATACCACCTCATCCTATACCGGACTTGCCATCAGCATCACCTGCATTGGCGAAGCCCGCAGCGAGGACATCGTCTACCGTAATGGTGCCGAGAACACCGATCTCGTCTGCGTCACAGGCGATCTAGGCGCTGCCTACATGGGGCTCCAGCTGCTCGAGCGCGAGAAGAGCGTGTACTACCAACAGGTGAACGACCTGCAGAAGAAGATGGCCGAGGCTCAGAAAACTGGCGATGCACAAAGAGTATCAAAACTCAAATCCCAAATCTCAAACATCGCCCAGCCCGACTTCAGCGGCAAGGAGTACCTCCTGCAGCGCCAGCTGCAGACCGAGGCCCGTGGCGACATCATCGAGAAGCTGCGCCTGGCAGGCATCCGCCCCACTGCCATGATGGACATCAGCGACGGACTCTCCTCCGAGCTGCTCCATATCTGCAAGCAGTCTGGAGTCGGCTGTCGCATCTACGAGAAGAATATCCCCATCGACTACCAGACAGCCGTGATGGCAGAAGAGATGAACATGAATGTCACCACCTGCGCCCTCAATGGCGGCGAAGACTACGAACTACTCTTCACCGTCCCCATCGGCGATCACGAGAAGATTGAGCAGATCGAAGGCGTCAAACTTATCGGTCACATCACCGAACAAAAGTTCGGCACTATGCTCGTAACCCGTGATAATCAGGAATTTGAGCTCAAAGCGCAAGGGTGGAATCCGCTACAATAAGAATGAAAGAATGAAGAAATGAAAAAATGAAAGAGCGGGGTCTATTTGTTAATAAACATTAAATTCGACAAATTCATCCTTTCATTCTTTCATTCTTTCAATTTTTCTTAGTACCTTTGCACCCGCAAACGAAAGGATTGCAAATTTGACATGATGGTGCCTTAGCTCAGTTGGTAGAGCATCGGACTGAAAATCCGTGTGTCCCCGGTTCGATTCCTGGAGGTACCACTCCTCCTTTCATTAGCCCGGTTTCGCGTAATGGCGGCCGGGTTTTCTTTTATAACCTAAACAAGTCAAAAAAAGCAATGGGAATAGTCATTGGCATCGATGTGGGTATCTCCACGACAAAGATTGTTGGCATCAAGAACGGAAAGGTTTCAGCACCTATCCGCATCACGGCAGCCGACCCTATCACCTCTCTTTATGGCGCATTCGGCAAGTATCTGCACGACAATGAGATCGACCTCAAGGACGTGGAGCAGGTCATGTTGACCGGTGTGGGTGCTGCCTATATCGACACCCCTATCTATGGTCTGCCGACAGCCAAGTCGGAAGAGTTCGTGGCCGACGGTCTCGGCGCGCGCTTCGAGTCAAAACTCGACCACTCCATCGTCGTGTCGATGGGTACGGGTACCTCGTTCGTGAAATGTGACGGCAACGAGATGCGCCACATCGGCGGTATCGGCGTTGGCGGCGGCACACTCGCAGGACTGGCCCGCATCATGCTTAACACCAATGATATCAAGCAGGTGGCCGAAATGGCTAAGCAGGGCAATATCCGCAATATCGACCTCACCATCGGCGACATCAGCGCCATCCCCGTGCCTGGACTAACGATGGACACCACCGCCTCCAACTTCGCCAATGCCCAGAGCGACGCCTCGAAGGAAGACATCGCCGTAGGTCTCATCCACATGGTGCTCCAGTCGATAGGCTCAGCAGCATGGCTCGCCTCGCTGGGCAGCGATATCCGCGACTTCGTGCTCATCGGCAACCTCTCGCTCCTGCCTCAATGCAAGGAGGTATTCCCCGCCCTCGAGACGCTCTACAATATCCGGTTCCACATCCCCAAGTATTCGCAGTACTGTACCGCCATCGGCGCAGCCCTCGACTACACCATTAACGGTAAAAAATAAAAATTCCTCCGCTATGTGCATTAGCGGAGGAATTTTTCTTACTATTATTTCCAAAGACTATTTCAGATTCTGCTTGATCACGGCATCTACCAGTTTCATGCCGACAGTCTCGTAGAGCTTCGTCGACGTGTAGTCCACACTCTTATCCATACCGGCAAAGTCCATATAGATGATGCCCACAGGCCCCGTGTGGCTGCTCAGCCAGTCGATGGTTTTCTGATTGTTGAGGGCTGCGATCTCACGGTAGCTATCGGAGAACGGGATGAGATAGGCCGACGGATAGTTGATGACCCATGCGGGCTTCTCGGCGGTCATGTCGCGCTTCACTGAGGCCTCCAGCATGCCAACGAGAGCCTTGGATTTGTTTTCGCGCGTGATGTCCTCCCAGTAGTCCTGCACCCAGAGCGGCGTCTTGCTGCCGTCGGCAGCTGTGATGTAGGCCTTCTGCTGCTGCGCCAGTTCCAGATAGGAATCCCAGCCGTAACAGTAGCCGCCGAGTGGTTTTTCTGCATACACCTCTTTGGAGAGCATCAGCACCTTGCCGCGCATCTCGCCGACGGTGAGACGGGCCTTAAAGTCAGCAAACAAGCTCTTCAGCTCAGCGCTGTTGACAAGCTTGTTGAAGTCCTTGCCCCAGACATCCTTCTTCTTGGCGGCAGCTCCACCGTGCCAGGCGTCAGACTGGTGCCGTCGAAATAGAGCTCGTCGCCCTCCTCGCTGTCTTCATATTCCACAACCACCTTGCCGCCCTCGTCAATGGTATAATTACACATCAGAGTGCTGAAACGATCCACAGGCTGATAGACGATCTCACCGTCTTTCAGCAGATTAATCTCCTTCCAACACGATCCGTCCTCGTTGAAATGATAGATGAAGGTCAGCACATAGCCGTCAACCGAGGGGTCAATCTCCACATCCTGGTCATCCGGCACGAATTCATCAATCTCGATCTCGCAGATCCACTCGCCCAGCAACGCCTTTGCCAGAGTTGGCGACTCAGGGGTTGAAGGATTGTCCTCGTTGGAACAAGCGGTCATCAGAAGGCCGCAGCAAAGGATGGCAGCCAGCATCCACAAGTTTTTCATTTTCATAATCAAATTGGTATATTAAATTAAAATAGCGTGCATTGCAATTTGCGAAGTTAAGCATTTCTCCGGAAACCACCAAATATTTGACGACAAAATCCTAGCCGGTAAGATGGTGTTATCCACCCAAAAGCCTGCCCTATCAGCGAATAAGGTAAGGTTATTTGACCAAAAAGTTCCTTCCAACTGGATGAGATACTGAAATTCCACGCCACTGATGTGTGCGCCATGAGAGAGAAAAACATCAGAACGCAGGGTTCGTACATGTCTTTTGAGGCCTGCGAGAGCAGGAGTTTGATACATTCTGTGCCTTTGCCAACGGTTGACATTGCGGGCGCAGTCGCTTTTGAAAAATCGTATCTCATTGATATTCTGCTTTTTAGATGAAATATAATTCGACCAAGCGTTTCAGTTTCAGTTGTTTCAGTTGATTTTCTAGGGGGTGTTTCTCACTCATATATCATATATATCATATATAACTTATTTATTATCAAATAGTTATAATCAACAACACAGAAGCTTCGAAACATAACCACCTCGCAAAAATCAAACTGAAACTGAAACAACTGAAACGCTCTGCTCATTCCTCTACGAGGCCATAGAGTGCCATGCAGATTTCGTTATACACTGCGAGGGCATAGCGCTCGACACAGAAGTGCCCGTCGGTCTTTAGGGGGCGGAAGTTCAGCCGCAGCGTGCCGTCGTCGCACGAGATAATCAAGCCGACAGCGTCAGAACAGGAACGGGCAGTCCATCTTGATGCGATTGAAAATCATCTGATGCCCTTCCGCATTTGGGTGAACCTTGTCGTCAAAATACAATTCTGTCTTAATATCGCTGGCCGTCGGGTTGCCGATTACGGCATCTACATTGAGAAAGACCTGTTCCATATCCACATAAAGATAGTTTTCGCGGATATAGGCGTTCGTATCTCTAAATGCTGGATTAATCGTCAGGTTGATGGGGCATATAGTAAAGAATATCGGGGTGATGCCGTTATCTCTCAATAATGCTGCCATCTCATCTACCTTCTGCTTCATGTACTCTGCAGTGCGGTTAAAATCGTTTGCCCCGATACATATCAACCCATATTCTATGTTCTGCACGAAGCACATTTCATTCTTCATCTTTGCCAGCACACCAGGAAAGGAATCACCACCAAGTCCAAAATTGAAAACCAGCTTCTGGCCAAGCTCATTCGCCAGGAGGTTTGTAAATGAATTGACTCTGCCTCTGCCCAGAGAATTCGCATCCACATAGCTGTGACCCCAGACGGCACACTTCGCGTTTCGTATGTCGTAGAAACTCTGATTCGAGATAGTAAACGCATCGACGACACAATCACAATCGGAATAGAAGAACGGATTGCCATAGACATAACATGGCTCATGATCAAATGTTTGCCTGAAGAACTCATTCTGCTGCCCTATTAGCTCAAACCCGACAGTCTTGATATCTGTCGTGTTAAAGAAGATGTGCAGCGTATAGGTCTTACCCTCCATGAGATCAAAACCAAGCTGGCCACTAAAGGCTGCGGAATAAGGGCCGCCTATCCCATTATTATAAAAAGTGTACTTGCTCTCCCCGTCCTCAAGTCTGACATCAAACCATGCACCAAACAAGGAATTGTCTTTCCCCGCCATAAAAGAAACGCCATTGGTGCATCTGAACCTGATGTACATATCCCAATGAGCACACTCAAATCCGCCATCGAGATAAGCACGGTTGGACTGGCCTGCAGCGAGTTTAATCGCATTTCCGCTTTTGGAAGAGGCACCTGCGACAGAGAGCTTGTCGATACCTATATTGGCAAAACTCGCTTTCCCGAACCCCGCAGCAGCCTGTGGGGCAAAGACGATGCTGTCCACTTCATTGGCGGAAATGTCTGTAAACGAGCCGTCTGATTTGTATATGACGAATGACTGGGCAGACACGCTGGCCACCAAACAACTTACAACGAGTAATAACAAGAAATTCCTTTTCATCTTATCACGAATTTGATGTTTGTATGATTTGCTTTCAGGATATGGATTCCACCAGGCAAGTTCGGAATGGAGATTCTCCCATCAGGACCGGCTTTCGAGGATAATTCCATCATTCCATTGACCGAATAGACCGAAACGATTTCATAGGGCGTCAGATTGGATATGTCAGCACGATTCGCTGAGAACTGGATATAGATCCTATTTCCTTGAATGACCGGCTCAACATTGCTACCATCATGCTTCTGTTCAAATGTAAATTTCAGATAGTCGGTCAAGGGATAATGGACCTCCACTCGTTCAGACTTGACAACGATATCCGTTCCGGTTCTGGACACTTTGGGCGAATCTTCTAGAAGAATACTCATGGATTTCCCGTCTTTCATCCAGATGACAACAGCATTAATCTCCTTAGACGCGTTCTCTTGTTCGGCTGATAAGCAAGAAGAAGAGCTGACCATACCCATGCAGGCACAATGGGCATTCATCCCGAAGGTCCACAACAGGCTGAATGCAAATAAGAAGCTGTAAAATGTCGTTTTATCCACAGTTATGAGTCATTTGTGATTCTTATTTTATTGACAAGGCAGAGACTGCAGCCAGTCTCACCTGACACTATCGCTGAGTCGGCGCTGGAGGAAGAAGGCCTTGGTGGCGGCGAAGAAGGTAGCGACGCCTGCGGCATTGATGATGACGACGGTCCAAAAGGAGGCATCATAGCCCAGATACTCGGCAATGACACCGCCAAGAAGGATGCCAAGTCCCATGCCGATGTCCCAAGAGATTAGGATGGTGGAATTAGCCGTGCCGCGCTGGTTGTTGTGTGCCACGCAGATGGTCATGTTCTGGAAGGCAGGCCACATGTGACCATTACCCAGGCCGATGAGCAGTGCCGAACCATAGTAGCCAATCAAAGTGAAAAGTGAAGAGGGAAGCGTGAAGAGTGATGACAAAGTCGGCATTAGTATAAACAAAGTGTAGCCGACGAGCGAGATGACCATGCCCGAGCCCGCATTATGCGTCAGGCACCCTTCGCGCAGAGCCTTTCCGCCCTGCAAGCGCGAGATAATCAAGCCGACGGAACAGAGCAGGAAATAGGTGCCTGTACCGCCCGTGATACCCATCACCTCCTTGCCGTAGATTGCCAGATAGTTACTCAGCACTCCGAAGCTGAAGCCGAAAGCCACCATATTGAGTCCGAGCAGCCAACCACGCACGAGGAAGAAGCGGTCCCACGAGAGTTTCGACTTGTTGCGCACGATTTCCTTCTCAGGGAACTTGACCGTTGCATCGATGAGCCAGCCCGCACAAGCCACGACAAGCGCCAGCCAGAAGAGCAGTTCGAAGCTATCGGTATATTTGTAGATGAAGATACCAATGGTGGGAGCGATGGCCATCGAGAGGTTGTTGCTCAGCCCATAGTATCCGATGCCCTCGGTACGACGACTGGATGGCAACACGTCGATAGCTGCCGTAGAGTTGGCAACAGTAAGCGCACCAAAAGGTCCGCCATGAAGCGTACGCACAATCGTAAACAATAATAAGGTGGAGGCCGCGAGATAGCCGGCAAAGAAAATGGCGAAGGCGCCGAAGCACGCCATCAGTACCGTGCGACGGGGGAAGGAATCAACGAAATAGCCGCTGAAGGGACGGAAGAGCAATGCCGTGATGGTATAGCCTGACAATACGAGGCCTATCACATCCTTCGGGGCACCGAAATGCTCACTCAGGTAGAGCGGCAACAAGGGGGTTAAAACATAAAAGGCGAAGAACAGCGTAAAATTCGCTGCCATCACCCTACAGTAGTTACTATTCCAAAGTCTTTCCAACGACAATCAGAACTTGGCCATCTTGATGGCTACCACAGCACACTCGTCGCCCTTGTTACCGAGACGCCCTCCTGCACGGTCCTTGGCCTGCTGGAGATCGTTGGTGGTAAGCAGTCCATAGACTACGGGGATGTTGCTTGTGGCATTCAGACGGGCAATACCCTCAGTTACACCCTGACAGATATAGTCGAAATGAGGAGTCTCTCCACGGATGACACAACCAAGGATAATCACCGCGTCGTAGCCGTCGTTGAGCGTCATCTGGTGGGCACCGTAGATCAGTTCGAAAGAGCCGGGGACGGTCTTCACATGGATGTTCTCAGGAAGGGCACCGTGCTTCTCGAGCGTGTTGACACAGCCCTCGAGCAGGGCACCGGTAATCTCAGGATTCCATTCTGCCACGACGACGCCGAAGATCATGTTCGACGCGTCGGGCACCTTGGAGAAATCGTAGTCGCTGAGGTTATGGAGTGCTGTTGCCATAGATTACTTAGCAGAAACGCGCTCAATATAACCGTCGATTGTCTGATACTGCATCGAGTTGAAGTACTTTTCCTTCACGGTCTGATACAGCTTGAGAGCCTCGTCGTTCTTACCCTGGCTCTCCAGAATCTCACCAGCCTGAATCAGGAAGGTGGGTGAAAGCGAGTTGTTGTCAGCCTTCTCTGCAGCCTTCTTCAGATGAGAGACAGCCTTGTCGAGCTGGTTCAGGTGAGCATAGGCATTACCAAGAGCACCTTCGGCAGCAGGGGAAATCATCTGGTCGTCGGCACCGTCATACTCCTCAAGGAATTTCACGGCAGCATCCCACTTGCCGAGCTGAGCGTTGCAGAGGCCGGCATAGAGGTTGGCCAGGTTACCAGCAGCAGTGCTGCTATATTCATCGGCAAGCTTAGCGAAGCCCTTGAAGCTTGCGCTGTCGCCATTGAGAGCCTGCTCGAAGAGGCCCTGAGCAAAATACTCCTGACCTTTGGCGATGGCCGTGCTGGCCTTCTGCTCGTTAGGCTCTGAGATATAAGTCTTGTAAAGTACTGCACCGGCGATGATGACAATCAGTGCCACAACGACGGTGATGATTGCCTTCTTGTACTTCAGGAAGAAGGCCTCACTCTGGTTCAGGGTCTGCTCCATTGTGGGTGCAGCCTGCTGTTGATTTGATGTATTTGCCATTATGTTTTATGTATTTATTTTCGAAAATCGGGTGCAAAGTTACGAAAAATTTGTCATGCTTTGCGCTGATTATGCAGTTTTTTTTCGTAAAATAGTTAAAATCCGTGTAATCTGAGCCGTCGGTGCCCAAAAAGTAGTACCTTTGCACTATGATTCTCGAGAAACTGTCGCTCATCAACTATAAGAATATCCAGACCGCTACGCTGGAACTGTCGCCGAAGATCAACTGTCTGATCGGTCAGAACGGCGTGGGGAAGACTAACGTGCTGGACGCCATCTATTTCCTCTCCTTCTGTCATTCTGCGGTCAACCCCAACGACTCGCAGGTCATCACCCACGGCCAGGAGTTCTTCATGCTGGAGGGCACCTATTCGGACGATCTCTACATCTCCTGCGGCATGAAACGCGGCACGAAGAAGCATTTCAAACGTAACAAGAAGGAATACAAGCGGCTATCGGAGCATATCGGACTGATACCGCTGGTGATGGTGTCGCCTTCTGACACGATGCTCATCGAAGGCGGAAGCGAAGAGCGACGGAAACTGATGGATGTGGTCATCTCGCAATATGATCATGGCTATATCGAATCGATGAACCGCTATAACAAGGCTTTGCTACAGCGAAACACGATGCTGAAGATGGAGGAAGAACCTGACGCTGATGTTATCGCCCTCTGGGAAGAGCAGATGGCCGTAGAGGGTGAGCGCATCTACCAACGACGCGACGCTTTTGTCAGGGAGCTGACACCCGTGTTCCAGCGTTACTACGAACAGATATCAGGCAATAAAGAGCAGGTGGCCATCGAGTATGTGTCGCATTGCCAGCGCGGGCCGTTGCTGGAGGTCATTCAGCGCGACCGGGCGAAAGACCGCATCATGGGCTACTCGCTGCACGGCACGCATCGCGACGACCTGACGTTCACCTTGGGCGGACATCCGCTGAAGCGTGAGGGCAGTCAGGGACAGCTGAAGACCTTCGTGATATCCCTGAAGCTGGCACAGTTCGACTTCCTGCGCCGCACCAACAACCGCACCACTCCCCTACTCTTGCTTGACGATATCTTCGACAAGCTCGATGCCGATCGCGTGGAGCAAATCGTGAAACTGGTTGCTGGCGACGAGTTCGGACAGATATTCATCACAGACACCAACCGCGACCATCTGGACCAGATTCTCAGCCGTTCATCCCACGACTACCAGATCTTCCACGTCAAGGATGGCGAAGTAACCAAATAGTGTATGTTCAGAAAAGACGTCAAGAATATCAGAGAACTGATTCTGAGGAATCTGCGGTCACAGGGGCTGGAGACACCGCTGCTGCAGAAACGCCTCGTGGATGCCTGGCCAACCGTGATGGGCGACATGGTAGCGGGCTACACCCAAGAAGTCTACATCCGCAACCAGACGCTATGGGTGCACCTGACAAGTCCGGCCCTCAGAGCCGACCTCTCGATGATGAAACAAGATATCGTGAAAAAACTGAATGCAGCCGTCGACAGTCAGGTCATTGTCGACATCCGCTTCTGCTAAACGACGATATCCACAGGGATATCATGCACATCAACAGGGACTTCCGACACTTTCTGGAAATCAAAGCAAACGCCTATTTTCCTGCAGTCAAGACCAGCCAGCAGACGGTCGTAATAGCCCTTGCCACGACCGAGTCTGTGGCCTTGGGCATCATAGGCCATACCAGGTACCAATGCCGTGTCGATAAGGCTCATATCCGTGAACTGCTGACCGACAGGCTCCAGGATATGGAAGGCGCCCTCACATAAGTCTGCCTCGCTGCTATATCGGCATAGTTCCATCACTGTGTCGCCAACGACTCTGGGCAGCAAGACCGTCTTGCCATCGGCCACCAATTCGTCGAGCAAGACATGGGTACACACCTCATCGGGCAATGAATAGTAGGCCAGAACGACAGTGGCCTCACGCAACAACGGACGAAGACGGGCTATGACAGGCAGCGACAGCTCCTCCAGCTGTTGCCAGGTGAACTGTCGCTTCCTATCGCGCATCTGCTTCCGCAGGTCTGCCTTAAGCATGTGCGAAATATGGCTTTGGAGCCTTTTGGCTCGCATGGTCGAACATCATGGCCACCTTGCCGTCATTCGTCCCTTTGACTTGTGCTTTACTGGGAAAAGCCTCGCCATTACGGAAGATACGCAACGTCTCAATGATGACAGGATCATCGTGATTGAGATACTCCGTCCAAGCCTCTTCGTTGAGAATATTGTAGATAATGCGGCTGTTGACGAAACGCTCCAACAACTTATGCGATTTCTGAATCATCAGATTACGACGCTTCAGTCCGTTCTTCTCCGCAAATGCCACGAATTTTTCGACCGTGTTCTGACTCTTCAGGTAGCGTTCCATCTCCCACACATCCTCCATTGAACTCAGCTTAGTGCGGTTCTCATCGGTATAGTTGTAGGCGAACTGCAGGATGAGTCCCGACATCGAGGCTTCCTTATAGTAGGAAGTCATGCCCAGTGTGTCCTCAGGAATGAAGGTGTCGGGCGTAATGCCACCACCACCATAGACGACACGGCCATTGGCTGTATGGTATTCCGGACCGGTATGTTTGATGCTGTCCTGAGAGAAGAACTCTCCGTGCTGATAGCGATGCATCCAGTCGCCCTCGTAATCCTCTCCGTCGGCATAAGGTTTCTGGATACAGCGGCCTGAGGGGGTGTAGTAGCGAGCGATTGTCAGCCGAATCATCGAATGGTCAGAGAACTCCATCGGCTTCTGCACCAGGCCCTTACCAAAGGAGCGACGACCAACAATAGTACCACGATCGTTATCCTGAATGGCACCAGCAAGAATCTCAGAGGCTGACGCCGAACTCTCGTCGACGAGTACGACGAGCGGAATACGCTGGTAGCTGCCTCGACCATCGGCCCTGTACTCCTGTCTCGGATAGCGACGACCCTCCGTATAGACAATCAGCTGGCCCTTGGCAAGAAACTCATTGGCAATCTGAACAGCCGACTCGAGATAGCCGCCTGTATTGCCACGCAGGTCGATGACCAGATTCGAGAAACCTTTCTGCGCCAGTTTGGCCAAAGCAATGAGCAGCTCGGGATAGGTATTCTCGCCGAAGTTCTTCATGCGGATATAGCCACTCTCATCGTCGAGCATATAGCAGGCCGTCACACTCTTGGTCGGTATCTCACCACGCGTAACAGTGATATGTCGCACGGTCTTCTCGCCATAGCGGATGACGCCGAGCTTTACCTTTGTGTCCTTAGGTCCCTTCAGACGGTGCATGGCTTCTTCGTTCGTCACTTTCTTTCCGACAAACACGGAGTCGTCCACCTCGACAATCTTGTCGCCAGCCAGCACACCAGCCCGCTCTGCCGGGCCGTTGCCAATGACGTTCTGAACACGAATCGTATCCTGACGAATCGTAAACTCAATACCGATACCGGAGAAAGAGCCACGCAGGTCGTCGTTGGCAATCTGCCCTTCACGAGCTGTGATATAGACGGAGTGAGGGTCGAGTTCGCCCAGAATCTGTGGCATGGCTTTCTCCACCAAGTCGTTTATATTGACCGTATCGACATACTGGTCATCGATAATGTGGAGCAGGTTGTTGAGCTTGTTGCCACTCGAGTTGATAATGTTCAGGCGGTTACCAGAGAAATGATTGGCGTAGAAGGTACCAATCAAGATACCTATGACCACCGAGACAGCCAGCCAAAGTGGCATAAAACGATAGTTCTTACTTTTCATCGTCCTTTATTTATCAGTATTAACATCCATAAATATGACCTCGATACCAGCACGCTTCAGCAAGTCGATACCGTCGGTGAGACGATACTGCTCACCATACACTACACGGCGGATCCCAGCTTGTATGATCAGCTTGGCACACTCGATACAAGGAGAGGCCGTGATGTAAATCGTCGCGCCGTCGCTGTTGTTGTTGCTACGTGCCAGCTTCGTGATGGCATTGGCCTCTGCATGGAGCACATAGGGCTTGGTGACATTATTGTCGTCCTCGCACACATTCTCAAAACCACTCGGCGTACCGTTATAGCCGTCGCTGATAATCATCTTGTCCTTCACCACCAAGGCACCGACCTGACGGCGCTGGCAGTAGGAATTCTCTGCCCAAATGCGCGCCATACGCAAGTAGCGCTGATCCAGTTTCTCCTGTTTCTCGTTCATATCCTTAGTCATTTTCTCTTTTTCTTGATACCATTACGCTTGAGTAGCGCGTCGATGGTGGGTTCTCCTCCACGGAAGCGCTTATAGAGCGTCATCGGGTTCTCCGTGCCACCTTTCGAAAGGATGTTGTCGCGGAAGCTCTGCGCCGTTGTCTGGTCAAAGATACCATGCTTCTTGAAGACGCTGAACGCATCGGCCTCGAGCACCTCTGCCCATTTGTAACTATAGTAGCCTGCTACATAGCCCCCCGCCATGATATGCGAGAACTGTACCGTCATGCAGGTGTCGGGCAACTGCTTGGTGACCATCGCCTTCTGCCAGGCCTTTTTCTCGAAGGCGATGATATCCTCGTCAAACGACTCCTTGCGGGTATAGTAAGCCATATCAAGCAGGCCGAAACTGACTTGACGCATGCAGGCATAGGCCACATTGAAGTTACGGCTTCTGACGATACGGTCAATCAGTTCGTCAGGCAAGGGCTCGCCCGTCTGGTAATGGAAGGCAAAGGTACGCAGAAAGTCTTTCTCGATAGAGAAGTTCTCCATGAACTGTGACGGGAGTTCCACGAAATCCCACCACACATTGGTACCGCTGAGACTCTCGAAACGTGTATTGGCAAACATGCCGTGAAGAGAGTGACCGAACTCATGGAGGAAGGTCTCCACCTCACCCAGCGTCAGAAGGGCCGGTTTCTCATCGGTAGGCTTCGTCAGGTTCATCACCACGCTGACATGCGGACGGATGTTCTCCCCCTTGCGGTCAATCCATTGTCCCTGATATTCCGTCATCCAGGCACCACCCTGCTTGCCTTTGCGAGGATGGAAGTCTGCATAGAAAACGGCCAGATAAGAGCCATCTTTATCAAACACCTCATACGCCTTAACATCCGGATGATAGACAGGAATAGTCTTGTTTTCTTTGAAAGTAATACCGTAAAGTCGGTTGGCCAGGCCAAAGACACCATCGATGACCTTCGACAGCTCAAAGTAAGGCCGTAGCATCTCGGCGTCGATGTTGTACTTCTCCAACTGCAACTTATGAGAATAGAAACTGAAGTCCCAGGGTTCCAGCTTGAAATCCTTACCCTCCTTTTTTCTGGCCATCTTCTCGATTTCTGCAACCTCCTTAACGGCCGTTGGCTTATAAGCATCAATCAAGTCGTTGAGTAACTTATACACATGACGCACGTTACCAGCCATCCTGTGCTTCAATACATAGTCGGCATAGGTCTTGTAGCCCAGCAGCTGCGCCATCTCACGGCGAAGATTTATGAGCCGCTTGCAGATATCGAGATTATTCTCTGTATTGTCGTGGATACATTCCGTGTTCTTGGCCATATACATCTGCCGACGAAGCTCCCGCTGAGTGCTATAGGTCATAAAGGGCGAATAGCTGGGAAAGTCGAGTGTGAACACCCAACCGTCGAGATGCTGCTCTTTGGCAGTGAGGGCTGCAGCCTCGCGCGCCGTCTCAGGCAGTCCGTCGAGCTGAGCCTCGTCGGTAATGTGCAACGTGAAAGCCTTATTCTCCTTCAACAAATTCTGAGAGAACTGTAACCCAAGCATTGATGCCTCCTCGGTCAATTGGCGCAGCCGTTCCTTGCCTTCAGAATCAAGCAGAGCACCACTACGCACGAAACCGTCGTAGCAGTTGTCGAGCAACATTTGTTCCTCAGGTGTCAGTTTCCGGTGGTGACGATGCACATACTTGATACGCTCAAACAACCGCTCGTTAAGACGGATATCGTTAGCATGCTTCGTCAAAATAGGACTCATCTTCTGTGCCAAAGCGTCCATCTCATCGTTGGTCTCTGCCGAAAGCAGATTGAAGAACACCGTCGTCACACGACCAAGCAGGTCATAGTAGCCCTCGCCGTCCTTTTCGTCATCAACACTAATGATCGTATTGTCGAAAGTAGGTTTCTCCGTACTATTGATAATATTCTCTATCTGTTCATCGTCGCGACGGATACCTTCGAGCATGGCTTCTTCGAAGTCCTCCAGCCGGATACGGTCGAAGGGTGCTACGTCGTGAGGCGTATTATACGGTTCAAAAAAAGGATTCTTTCTCTCTTGATTCTCGTTCATATCTTTCATTATAATTTTTATCACATCAACAGTCGTTCCAGTTGCGGCACGACGATCTTTCCTCGATGCAGCTCCACCAGCCCGTCACGCTGGAGCTGGTTCAACACCCGCGACACATTCAGACGACTGTCATTCAGTTCGAGGGCCAACTGCTCCATCAAGATGGAGAAAGTCTTCTGACCGGCGGGATAGAGACAATGACTGGTCAGGAATCGGATGACCCTTCCCCTCAGGTCCTGCGGACTACGCTGCCATAGCAGCCGTGAATGCTTCTGACTCTGGGTAGCAAAGAAGTTGACCAAATTCAGACGAAACACCAGGAAGTCTTCCAACAACCTCAACAACTCTTCCTTCTCGATGGTCAGGAAATTGGCGTCCGAGATGGTGGTATAGTTGTGTGTATAGCGCTGATAATAGCCAAAGACGGCCTCCTGCTGTAGGACATAAGGGGCAGAGAAGTGTTCTGTGACCGTATAGCCGTAATCCTCGCTACTGGTCTCCACCTTTAGAGAACCGTTAATCAGGAAATACAGCTGCTGACAGGCATCACCCACTTCTGCCACTGGCCTGCCAGCCGGTATCTTGACAAAGCCGAAACGGATATGACCCGCAATAATCTCCAGATCATCACGGCTCATTCCCTGAAAAAGCGGGAACTGCAACAGTTGGTCGAAAATCTTCAGTATCGGCATCGCTATTTTGCAATCTTATCACGTAAGGACGGGGAGAACCATACAGCATTCTTGCCATGACCATCGTCGTAGATCAAGTAGGCCATGAGTTCAGGATGACGATCCAGCACCCGTTTGGCACCTTCCATGCCCATCACCATAAATGAGGTGGCGTATGCATCGGCTGTAGCACAGTCGTCGGCAAGCACCGTGGCTGAAAGGATGTTATGCTGCACAGGATAGCCCGTCTTGGGGTCAATGGTATGCGCAAACCGCTTACCGCCCTTATAATAGAAACGTCGGTAGTTACCACTGGTGGCCATAGCCTTGTCTGTAACGTTCAGAATGGTCTGAAGTTCATTACCTACGCTTAGAGAGTCATCGTCAGGCTTGGTAACCCCGATCTTCCAAGGTACACGCTGAGCATTCACACCCTTCGTCACGATCTCGCCGCCAATCTCCACCATATAGTTCTGCACACCACGTTCCTTGAGCAGTCGGGCCACCATGTCGGTACCATAGCCCTTGGCGATAGCAGAACAGTCGAGCATCATCCTTGGGTCTTTCTTTTGGACTTTCCCATTGACAAGCGACAATTTCTCGTATCCGATCATCTCTCTCAGACTATCCACCTGATGGCGGTCTGGCTGCGTCCCGTTCTTGAAACCAAAGCCCCAGGCATTCACCAAGGGAGCCACCGTAATATCGAAGGCACCGTCGGTTTCGCGGGATATAGCCATCGCCTTCTGGAACACCTCTTGAAACATCTTGTCAAGAACGACCTCTTGATTATTATTGACAGCCGTAATGACTGAATGCTCATTAAAAGGCGACAAAGAGCGATCCACCTTCATCAGCTCGTTCTTGATGCTCTGGCTCAAATCCGAGTCACACTGGTAGATTACACTATAGCTCGTTCCAAAGATAAAGTCTGCAGATTTCTGGTAGGGCATCTTCTGCTGATGACGGATAATCAGGATGGTACCTATCACCAGAAGCGTGAGGAAAGGCAACTGCCACAACAGGCGTTTTTTCTGTTTCTCCTCCATATCAGATATCTATGATAACATTAAACGTTGCAGCGAGATCGCTAGTATCGTTGATACCAAAGCCGGGCGCATACCATGTCTTGCCGAAATCACCCTCTTTATGCGACAACCTGAGCTTATATCTGGCACTCCACCCCAGATGAAACGGCCCCCAGATCTTCGCATCAATACCGATCACAGCTTCTGCCCAGTGCAACTTGCACGGAGCATCCTTGATATCGAAGGGCGTATCCCATTTCCAGACCGGGTCCGGGAAATTCGGACGGGAAATGTCAACATTATAGGAAGTAAAGGCATAGCGAAGTCCGACATACAGACGATTCGGACCGTGCTTATCCTTTAACAGGTTCTTGTCAATACCTATCTTGAAATAGGGGGCGGAAGTCTTGTAATGCAAAAGCGTCACCTCGTCATCACGATCAGCCTTACCAATACCGGCTTCGACAATCGGGAACCACTCATCGTGGAGATTGATGCGCAGGGCAGCCTCATACTGTCCGTAGTCAGAGAACATCAGCATACCAGCTCCAACCAGGTCGAATGACACGGAAAAGCCACGGAATACCGGAATGGAGTCTTTCTGCAGCCTGAAAAACTTCATCTGAGCCGAGGCTGGCGAAGAAGCTGCCAATAGCAACAAGCTAAATAGCAGACTACATATAGACGTAGATATGAACTGTCGCATTGTTGAAATCCACATATGAGTTTTTAATAACTACTGAGTCGATATAGTGGGTTGTATTTCGCACACTGGTAAGGCGATGGAAATACTTGGCATTACAGTCGATAGACTCGAAATGAGGGATATCCTCCTTCTTTACCCAAAGCGTATCGTAAAAATGCACTTCCCCATACCTGAAATCCAACGCTAGGATATCCTCCGGATGAAAGTAGCTCATCGGCACGAGGAATGAAGATTTCTCCGTCATATCATATAGCAACGTATCATTGGAATTATCGTTCCTTCTGGTTGTCACCGTCAGCGTATCCACAATGATAAGACTATCGCCGAAAGAATCATAAAACTTATAATGAGCCAGCACAAGATTCTCAACCGGGCAATCTATCGACGAACAAGAGCCAACCAGCAAGATACCGATGAACAGACCAAACAGCTTTCTCATATCGTCTCCTCGATTTGATAGTCATTACGATTGCTTGACGAACGACTGATCAAGTCACCCAGGAATCCCGTCAGGAAGAGCTGTGTACCAATCATCATCATCGTCAAGGAGATATAGAAATAGGGAGAGTCGGTCACCAACCGTTGCGGAATATTGTTGGCGAGGCACCATAGTTTGTCCGCACCAATGAAGATGGCAGCCAAAAGACCTATCAGGAACATGATAGAACCTAAGAAACCAAACACGTGCATCGGTTTCTTACCGAATGTAGAGAGGAACCAAAGCGTCAACAAGTCCAGATAACCGTTTACAAAGCGGTTGAGTCCCATAAACTTCGAAGAGCCATACTTACGGGCCTGATGATGTACGACTTTCTCGCCGATCTTGTCAAAACCGGCATTTTTCGCCAGATATGGGATGTAGCGATGCATCTCGCCATAGACCTCGATATTCTTCACGACTGCCTTGCGGTATGCCTTCAGACCACAGTTGAAATCATGCAGATTCTTGATACCACTGATCTTGCGGGCCGTAGCATTGAACAGTTTCGTGGGAAGTGTCTTTGATATGGGGTCGTAGCGTTTCTGCTTGTAGCCGCTGACAAGATCATAGCCCTCCTCCATAATCATACGATAGAGCTCAGGTATTTCATCGGGTGAGTCCTGAAGGTCGGCATCCATGGTAATGACAACATCACCCTGAGCCTTCTCAAAACCACAATAGAGAGCAGGACTCTTGCCGTAGTTGCGGCGGAACTTGATACCCTTGACGCATGACGACTGCTGTTTCAAATCTGAAATGATCTTCCACGATTCGTCGGTAGAACCATCGTTCACGAAAATCACCTCGAACGAATAGTTGTTTGCCTTCATCACGCGCTCTATCCAAGCATACAGTTCAGGCAATGATTCTGCCTCATTATAAAGAGGTATTACTACAGATATATCCATTTTGCTATTACTTTTCTGTTTCTTTCCTGGTAGTCCTGTACATAGCCAAGCCGATAGGGACACCAAGTACAAATCCAACCATTATATTCACCGTGAGAATATTCAATGCATAGTCAATAGGACGGACTGAGGACATCTCAGTTAGGCTCTCGTTCATCATCTTTGTCATTCCGTACTCCTTCAGCAAGGCCTGTCCTTCAGACGAGGATACGATCTTAGAAAAAGAACTCAACAAATAGCCGTTGTCGAAATAGGCAAAATACAAAAACTGGGCCACTGCCAGCAGCACAGCCCCATAAAAGAATACTAATATGGTGTAGGCATAGCCACGACGGAAGGAAATGACGCCTTCCCTACCCTCGTCACGGAAGCGACGAAGACGACCGGCCACGAAGAAAGGCGTCGCCACAGCCAACATGATGGCTGCCATACCAAGCATCTGATTGGTAAGACCCATGATATAGAAGACGAAACTAGCTATCCACAGCAAGGCAAGAAAGAAGCCATCCTGCCGGGCATAAGCTTTCAGTTGTATATATTCTGGTGCTGTCATTTTAACATTTCTACGTTTCAAGGTGCAAAATTACGCATTTTCTCGCATATAGCGAGTGGTTTCCCTCAAAAAATCGTTAAAAAGCGCAATTTTCTTAATTCAGGATTCTTAATTCTTAATTTATTGTCGTACCTTTGCACCCGCTTTCGAGCAAAATGGGCAGTCCTGTACGGCCAGCTCCCTCGGAATCCCCCAGGGTGGGAACGCAGCAAGGGTACTTGGTTGTAGCGGCGCGATGTAGGTAGCTGCCCACCCGCCTCTTTAGCTCAGTTGGCCAGAGCACGTGATTTGTAATCTCGGGGTCGTTGGTTCGAATCCGACAAGAGGCTCGAGGATCGCGCAAGCAATCCAGCCGTAAGGTTCGAAAAAAAAGGATTGGTTTTAATGCCAATCCTTTTTCTTTTTGTATCAGTAAGCTTGTTCATGCACCCCTTTCACAGCACGACCGCTGGGGTCGTTCATCCCTTGGAAGGCAGCATCCCACTCCAATGCGATGGCTGTGCTGCAGGCAACGCTAGCCTCACTTGGTACGCTGCGGGCGGCACTCTCGCTTGGGAAGTGTTCGGCAAAGATTGACCGATAGTAGTACTCTTCCTTGTTCTTCGGTGGGTTAATAGGGAAACGCTCTGCAGCGTGGGCCATATCCTCGTCAGTGACCGCAGCCGCCGTTATCGCCTTGAGTGTGTCAATCCAGGAATAGCCCACCCCGTCGCTAAACTGCTCCTTTTGGCGCCAAGCCACTTCTTCGGGCAGCAGTTCAGCAAAGGCCTCACGTACGATTTTCTTTTCAATGGTCTGACCCGGGCACATCTTTGCCTTAGGATTGGTGCGCATGGCGACATCGAGGAATTCCTTGTCGAGGAATGGCACACGCCCCTCCACGCCCCATGCCGACAGACTCTTGTTAGCACGAAGACAGTCGTAGAGATGGAGCTTGGAAAGCTTCCGTACGGTTTCCTCGTGAAAGTCCTTTGCCGTCGGCGCCTTATGGAAATAAAGATAGCCACCGAAAATCTCATCGGCACCTTCACCGGAAAGCACCATCTTGATGCCCATCGACTTGATTACGCGAGCCAGCAAGTACATCGGTGTAGAGGCACGGACGGTGGTGACATCATAGGTCTCAATATAATAGATAACATCCCTAATGGCGTCAAGACCTTCCTGAATGGTATAGTTGATTTCGTGATGAACCGTACCGATATGGTCGGCTACTAGGCGTGCCTTCGCTAAATCAGGTGCCCCTTTCAGTCCCACAGCAAAGGAATGCAGGCGTGGCCAGTAGGCTTTAGTCTGGCTATCGTCTTCAATACGCATCTCACTATACTTCTCGGCGATAGCAGAGATGACACTCGAGTCAAGACCACCTGAGAGCAATACGCCATAAGGGACATCCGACATCAGCTGACGCTTGACGGCACTCTCGAGGGCATCACGAATGGCCTCAACCGAGGCATCATTGTCTTTCACGGCATCATACTGCATCCAGTCACGACGATAATAGCGCTGCATACCTGGTTGCTTGCTCCAATAATAATGTCCCGGAAGGAATGGCTCGTAACGTACACACTGGCCCTCAAGCGCCTTTAACTCAGAAGCAACATAAACCATACCATTATCATCATAACCAATATAGAGAGGGATGACACCGATTGGGTCTCTGGCAATCAGAAACTCATCGCGCTCCTCATCGTAAAGCACGAACGCAAAGATACCACTCAGGTCCTCAAGGAAATCAATGCCCTTCTCACGGTATAGGGCAAGAATCACCTCACAGTCGCTACCAGTTTGAAAATCATAATGTCCTGCATAGCGACGACGGATGTCCTGATGGTTATAGATCTCACCATTCACAGCCAGGATCTGCTTACGGTCAGGCGAAAACAAAGGTTGTCCGCCACTCTCCGGATCGACAATGCTGAGTCGTTCATGAGCAAGGATAGCGCTGCCGCCACAATAGACTCCACTCCAGTCTGGTCCGCGGTGACGGATCTTCTGACTCATTCTCAAGGCTTTCTCTCGCAGTGCCTTCGTCTGCGCCTTCACATCAAGGATTGCTACAATTCCACACATAATATGTTTCTTTTTATAATTGCATTTTCAGTACATTCTCAACATAATTCACAAAGGCCTGATTGACCATCCGAACACCACCAAGTGTGGGGTAACGCCCTGTGAAATACCAGTCTCCTGGATGATCGGGACATGCCTCATGCAGTCCTTCGATACTCTGGAACACGAGTTCAACGGGAGCTTGCATCCCTTCAGGGCGAAGCATCTCCACGATTTTCCGGTTGATATCCTCGACGGTAAAGGGCGCATAGATCTCCCGGACGTAATTGTGCAACAGAGATGATTTGCCTTGGGCAACTTGTGCCTTACAGGCATGGTATGTATCTGCTATCAAGCGTTGCATACCCCGTTCTTGTATGAGGGCAATAGCAGCACGAAAAGCACAGAGTTCCTCCAGTCGCGACATGTCAATACCATAATAGTCGGGATAACGTATCTGCGGCGAAGAACTGACCATAACGATTTTCTTAGGGTGCAGACGGTCAAGGATCTTAAAGATACTCTCCTTCAAGGTTGTTCCTCGCACAATGGAGTCATCGATCATCACAAGATTGTCCACAAAGGGCCGCAAACTACCATAGGTGATGTCATAGACATGAGCCGCCAGATCATTACGCTCTGCACCCTCGGCAATGAAGGTGCGCAGTTTGATGTCCTTCCACACCACTTTCTCGATACGCACTTCATGGTTTAGCCGGCGAAAACCATCTGTCATACCATAGAAAGCCACTTCGGCAGTATTAGGTATGTAAGAGAATACCGTATGCGTCACATCGTTATCAATAGCTTTCATAATGGCTGGCGTCAATTGTTCTCCAAGCCGTTTACGCTCCAAATAGATATCCCGGTCGGAGCCCCTACTGAAATAGATACGCTCAAAACTGCAGGCACTATAGGTTTGTGGCGGCAGTATCTGTTGCATGGTGTGTGTACCATTGCGATGGACGATAAGCGACTCTCCTGGCTGCAACTCATGAATATCATCGGCAGTAAGGTCAAAACAGGTCTGAATGACGGGACGTTCGGAAGCCAGCACCACCACTTCATCATCTTTATAGTAGAAAGCCGGACGTATCCCCCAGGGATCACGCACGGCAAACAGTTCACCCGAACCCGTCAGACCACACATCACATAACCGCCATCATAATATTTCATGGTGGTCTCGAGTACATTAGCGATATCGACATGATCGTCTATATATCGGGTAATGTCGATGCCTTCCAGTCCTCGTAGCTTTGCCTCAGCATAGAGCCGTTCCACCTCGCGATCCAGACGGTGGCCCATCAACTCGAGCGTGATATAGGAGTCACCATAGATGCGGGGCGACTGCCCCTGTGAGGTCAAAAACTCGAATACCTCGTCGATATTCGTCATATTAAAGTTGCCACAGAGACAGAGGTTCTTGGCCCGCCAGTTATTTCTTCTCAAGAAAGGATGGACATACTGCAGTCCATGTTTGCCCGTTGTGGAATAGCGCAAGTGACCCATAAAAAGAGAAGCCCCCTCCCAGCCTCCTTTACAGGGACGAGAAGACGATCCTCCATCAGGAATTCCACTATCCTTGGAAGTCGCGATGGGGATGCTCTTGAATATCTCCGTAATAGCATCCTTGCCTTCTGCCCGCTCACGGAACATATATTCCTCACCAGCGGGAGCATCCAGATTGACACAGGCTATACCGGCACCCTCCTGTCCACGGTTGTGCTGCTTTTCCATCATCAGGTAAAGCTTGTTCAGTCCATAATGTCGGGTGCCATACTTCCGCTCGTAATATTCCAGTGGTTTCAACAGGCGGATCATCGCCACACCACACTCATGCTTCAGCTGTTCCATTGCTGCAAACTTTAACAAACGACATAAATAAAGGATGGGGATGCAACACTGTTGAGGAGTATTCTGGATGGAACTGGGTACCGATATACCACTTCTTGTCGGGTATCTCCACAATTTCCACAAGTCCGGAAGCGGGGTTGATGCCTACGCAACGCATGCCAGCCGCCTCGAACGCCTGCTGATATTGGCTGTTGAACTCATACCGATGACGATGTCGCTCGCTAATAACCGTTTGCCCTACTGTATCCCTTTGGGAATGATAGGCCACTGCAGCCTTGCTGCCTTCACGAAGCTCACAGTCATAAGCACCAAGTCGCATGGTTCCTCCCAACTGCGTAATGGTCTTCTGCTCCTCCATAAGGTCAATAACGGGATGGGCCGTCGTAGTGTCCATCTCGCTACTGTTAGCATCCTCAAATCCCAACACGTGACGAGCAAATTCAATAACCATCATCTGCATACCCAGACAGATTCCAAAGGTTGGAATATCATGGATTCGACAGTATTCAGCAGCGACAATCTTGCCGTCGATGCCTCGCTGTCCAAAGCCAGGACAGACCACGATGCCTGCCATACCATGAAGCTCCTCTGCGACATTTTCGTGTGTCAAATACTCGCTGTTGATGAAGTGGAGTTCTACTTTTACGTTGTTGTAGATACCTGCAAGGTTCAGACTTTCCCGGATGCTCTTGTAGGCATCCTGCAGGTCATACTTCCCAACCAGTCCAACATGCACTTCACGCACGGCGTGACGTTGTTTGTCAAGGAAATCATGCCAAGACTTCATAGCAGGTGTTTCACCTACTGGAACACCGGTCTTGCGCAGTATCGCTGCATCAAGTCCCTGACGCTGCATGCTGACTGGCACCTCATAGATACTGGGCATATCCTCACTCTGCACCACACACTCAAGATCCACATTACAGAACGAGGCAACCTTCATACGCAGGGCATCGTCAAGATGTCGTTCGGTTCGTAATACGAGTATGTCGGGTTGGATACCCATGCTCTGCAGTTCCTTTACCGAATGCTGTGTAGGCTTGGTTTTCAGTTCGTCGGCAGCTTTCAGATAGGGAACATAGGTAAGATGAACACAGACAGCATGGCGTCCTAACTCCCAACGCAATTGACGGATTGCCTCCATAAAAGGTGCACTCTCGATGTCACCAATCGTACCACCGACCTCAGTAATCACAAAATCGAACGCATCTCCCTGTCTCAGCATCCTCCGTTTGATTTCATCTGTGATATGGGGAACTACTTGTATCGTCTTGCCGAGATAGTCACCATGACGTTCTCGGTCGATGACGGTCTTGTAGATGCGTCCCGTGGTGACGCTGTTATCTCGGGTGGTGTGAATACCAGTAAAGCGTTCGTAATGTCCCAGGTCAAGGTCGGTTTCCATACCGTCAACGGTCACATAGCACTCACCATGTTCATAGGGGTTCAGCGTCCCCGGATCGATGTTGATATATGGGTCGAACTTCTGAATCGTGACTTTATAGCCCCGTGCTTGGAGCAATTTGCCAATACTGGCAGAGATGATGCCTTTTCCAAGAGAAGAGACCACACCGCCTGTAACGAAAATAAATTTTGCTTCCATATCATTTGTTGTTTGATGTTTGCGACAAATCCCCCTCCTCCGTCTGATGACGGAAGAGAGGGTAAACCTGGAGAGATTAAGGTTGCAGCGTAAAACCCAGAACCAGGTATGCTTTCTGTGAACAAGGGTTAGCAACCACCTGTCCGAAGAGAGGGATAGAGAACGAGTCCGTCACCTTGATTTCCTTCGTCGCTCGTAGTGACAAGTTGGTGACAGCGAATCCGCTGGTGCCATACAATGAAGTAGCATAGGGAACAGCACCTGCCGTAGCAGTCCAGTTGACACCAGCGAGGCTAAAGGGAACATTGGCTTCAACGTAGCTGCTATAGGCGCGCTTGCCGTCCTTGTTTAAGCCATCGTTACCAGCAAAATTCGTATACCAAGCGAAGGCAACAGGACCGAAATCATATTCCAAAGTGGCTTCAAAGATATGGTTGGTGCCATGGGCGTCATACTTGAAATACCGGCCATCAGGGTCGAGACCTAAACTGAACCAATAGTCGGTGATACCGATGTGGAAACCACCTGAAGTATAGCCCAATGTCAGGTCAAATTCCTTCACATCGTCTGAGTTGGTCAGTCCATAACTGCCCCAGGCTGTCAGCCCCAGTCCTTTGTAACCGACACCCAAGGTTGGCTGTACGGCCACACTTCCCAAATCCAGACCACGCCAGATATACTGGTTTACGAAATCCGCTGCTATCGTCGTCTCAATCTTTTCATTCTCCTGAGCCTCTACGGCTGTCGCCCCGAGGAGCAACAGACTCATGAGGAACAATCTTTTCACCTTTTTCATAATCATACTGTTTTAAAACATTAGCAACATCATAATATTAGTTATAACACGATTCTCCATGTTCGTAGATATCCAAGCCCTCTTCCTCGATACGGGCATCGACACGCAGACCATGTGCCTTCTTAATCCCGTAGAAAAGGACGAAACCGCAAACTGCCGCCCAGAGGTCTATCACCAGGATACCAAAGCATTCTGCCCCGAAAAATCCCCAGCCAAAGCCATAGAAAGCACCATTGCTGGTGGAAAGCAGTCCTGTCATCAGCGTACCAAGAATGCCGCATACACCATGCACAGAGGATGCACCGACGGGATCATCGATATGCAGTTTGTGGTCAATAAACTCAATAGCATAGACCAAAACCAATCCACAGACCAAGCCAATGACGACTGCACCCACTGGCGATACGAGATCACAGCCAGCTGTGATACCCACAAGTCCCGCCAACACACCATTGAGGGTCAGCGAAAGCGACGGCTTACCATACTTCATCCATGTCAGGAACATCGTGGCCGTACCACCTGCTACAGCGGCCAGATTAGTGGTCAGGAACACATGACTGATGGCGATGCGGTTTACCTCACCACTAGCAGCCAACTGTGAACCTGGGTTGAAGCCGAACCAGCCGAGCCAGAGAATAAAGACACCTAATGAGGCCAACGCCAAGTTATGACCAGGAATAGCGCGGCTCTTGCCATCGGTACCATATTTGCCACGACGTGGTCCAAGTGCCAAAGCACCTATCAGCGCCAAAACGCCACCTACACTATGCACAATTGCAGAACCTGCAAAATCGTGGAACACATCGCCAAAGGTCGTCATCATAAACCCGTCGGCAGCATCGCTGCAGAGCCAGCCTCCACCCCATGTCCAATGTCCTTCTATGGGATAGATAAACAATGAGATACAGGCACTATAGACAAGATACATCGAGAATTTCGTACGCTCTGCCATGGCACCGCTGACAATTGTCGCACTGGTAGCACAGAAGACGGTCTCAAAGATCAAGAATCCTTCCACTGGCAAATCACCTTTATAGAAAGAAAGGTCACCCCAATTTGGCATCCCGGCAAATCCTGCGCCCTCACTACCAAACATGAATCCAAAGCCGATGAAGAAGAAAAGCAGAGAGCCAAACATGAAATCCACAAAGTTCTTCATCAGGATGTTTGCCGTGTTCTTACTACGTGTAAAACCAGCCTCGCAAAGGGCAAATCCCGGCTGCATCCAGAAAACCAACATGGCTGCCAATAGCATCCATACGGTATCGAGTGATAATCCTATTTCGTTCATAATCGTATTTGTATTTGTGTTATCCTTACTATTTATTACTTCTTGTCTTTCAATACCGTGTCACCATTCTCACCCGTGCGTATAGAATAGGTGTCGATGACATCGCTTACAAAGATGCGACCATCTCCTATCTCACCCGTATGAGCCACCTTCAGAATCACCTTGATGGTAGGATCAAGAATAACATCTCGACACACGATGGTGATAGCTACACGCTCGATGACATCCGTAGAATACTGGACGCCACGGTATATACGTTCCTGACGGCTCTGCCCGATACCATGCACATCATGGTACTCAAACCAGTCGATATCCGACGAAAGCAGGGCCTCCTTGACCTCATCAAACTTGGTCTTGCGAATAATTGCTTCAATCTTTTTCATACCTTATAAAACTATTAAATCATACATAATACCTGAAACGTTTCGAGTGCAAAGGTAGAGGGTTTTGCAGAGAAAAAAGCATTCTTATGCAACTTTAATTCATAAAATCGGTCCCAAGTGACATATTGTAAAGAATACACCATCAAAAGGCTCATGATTGATGTCAAAATGAAACAAAACAAACCAAAATTAAAACAAAATGTCATTTGTTATATTTTCAAGTTTAATTTATGATACCATTTTCTTTGTTTTTCTGTCTTTTTGTCTTACCTTTGCACCCGAAATCAGAACAGATTGTTAGATTTAACGAGGATAATATGGCAAAACGTAAACTTCAAAAACAAACAAAAGGACTTTATCAGTCAGACTATGAACATGACGCGTGCGGTGTAGGCATGGTGGTCAACATCCATGGCAACAAGAGCCATGAACTAGTGGATCAGGCACTGCGCGTGTTGGAAAATATGGAACATCGAGGGGCCGAGACCCGCGACAAGACAGGTGACGGTGCAGGCATCATGCTTCAGATTCCCCATGAGTTCATACTTTTACAGGGTATTCCCGTTCCCGAAAAAGGGAAATACGGCACAGGACTGGTGTTTCTACCTAAAGAAGAAAAAGAACAGCAGGAAATCCTCTCCGTGATGATCGAAGAGATTGAACGCGAGGGGTTGCAGCTGATGCACCTTCGCACGGTACCCACCTGTCCGGAGGTGTTAGGCGAGGCTGCCCGCCGCGTGGAGCCTGTCATCAAACAGATCTTTGTGACGGGCGTGAGCGAAAAGCAACGAGTATGTGATTCTGGATCGGGCGTGGAGGATACCAATGCTCTCCCACGTACATTATATATTATAAGAAAGAAAATCGAACGACGCATTTCGCATCCCGACTTCTATATCTGTTCGCTATCCAACACAAACATTATATACAAAGGAATGCTGACCAGTGGACAACTACGTCGGTATTTCCCGGATTTGTCGAATCCTTACTTCACAAGCGGACTGGCGCTGGTGCATTCGCGTTTCAGCACAAACACATTTCCTACGTGGTCACTGGCCCAGCCTTTCCGCTTGCTGGCACACAACGGTGAGATTAACACCATCCGCGGCAACCGCGGATGGATGAAGGCACGTGAGAGCGTACTGAGTAGTGAGACTTTGGGTGACATCAAGGAGATATCACCTATCGTACAAGAAGGCATGAGCGACTCTGCCAGCCTCGACAACGTCTTTGAGTTCCTGATGATGAGTGGTTTGTCGTTGCCACAGGCAATGGCGATACTCGTACCGGAAAGCTTTAACGACAAGAATCCAATCTCGGAAGATCTGAAGGCTTTCTATGAATACCACTCGATATTGATGGAACCATGGGATGGCCCTGCCGCCTTATTGTTCAGCGACGGACGTTATGCTGGTGGTATGCTGGATAGAAACGGACTCCGTCCTTCGCGTTATACGATTACCCGACAAGGTATGATGGTCGTAGCCTCTGAGGTGGGCGTCATGGACTTCGAACCTAGCGACGTGGTGAGTAAGGGCCGTTTACAACCGGGCAAGATTCTTCTCATCGACACGCAGGAAGGTAAGATATACTACGATGGCGAGATCAAGGAACAGTTGGCCAAGGCGCATCCGTATCGTGAGTGGCTCAGCGAGAACCGTGTACAGCTGGAGAAGCTGAAAAGTGGTCGCAAGGTAGAGAACGCTGTGAGTGACCTCCAGCGTAAACTGATTACCTTCGGCTTCGGCCAGGAGGATATTGACAAAACAATTATTCCGATGGCAACGACAGGACAGGAACCTGTAGCTGCCATGGGTAACGACACGCCACTGGCAGTCATCTCAGACCGACCACAAGTGCTATTCAACTATTTCCGCCAGCAGTTTGCCCAGGTGACCAATCCCGCCATCGACCCCATCCGCGAGGAACTGGTGATGTCGTTGACCGAGTACATCGGTGCTGTCGGGACGAATATCCTGACACCCGATGCATCAAACTGCAAGATGGTGCGACTTCCGCAACCTGTTTTGACCAACACCCAGTTAGACATACTTTGTAACATCCGTTATAAAGGCTTCAAGACACAGAAACTTCCCATTCTCTTCGACATGGAAAAGGGAGAACAGGGACTGCGCCAGGCACTCGACGACCTCTGCCATGAGGCTGAACATAGTGTGGATGAAGGGGTTAACTACATCATCCTCAGTGATCGTGACATTGACGAGACGCATGCGGCTATACCATCATTGCTGGCTGTAAGTGCTGTACATCACTATCTGATCAATGTAGGCAAACGCGTACAGACAGCGCTGATTGTGGAGAGCGGAGAGATTCGTGAGACGATGCATGCTGCACTACTATTAGGCTATGGTGCCAGCGCCCTATGTCCGTATATGACATTCGCTATTCTCGACGACTTAGTGAAGCAAGGAAAGATTCAGGAGGAATACGCTACTGCAGAAAGCCACTATATCAAGGCGGTGGACAAAGGATTGAAAAAGATCATGTCGAAGATGGGCATCTCGACCATCCGAAGCTATCGCGGCGCGAAGATCTTCGAAAGCATTGGACTGAGCGAGGAACTGCTACACCAGTACTTCGGTACGGAAGTGAGTACCATTGGCGGCATCGGCCTGAAAGAGATCGCCCGCGACGCCATCCGTCTGCATCAGGCAGCTCAGGACCAAACACTGTTACAAAACCAAGGACAATTCTCATGGCGGAAAGATGGCATCAAACATGCTTGGAACCCAGAGACCATAGCACAGTTGCAGCTAGCCACCCGTCAGGGCAACTACGAGAAATTCAAGGCCTGGGCTAAAATTGTTGACGAGAAGGAAAGCCCCATCTTCATTCGTGACTTCTTCAAATTTAAGAAGGCTGCTAAGCCTACTCCTATCGACGAGGTAGAACCCGTGGAGAGCATCGTGAAACACTTCGTGACGGGAGCCATGTCGTTTGGCGCGCTCAGCATCGAAGCCCACGAGGCACTGGCATTGGCTATGAACAAACTCGGCACGCGTAGCAATACAGGTGAAGGCGGCGAAGATAATGCCCGCTACCACTCAGAAGTGGATGGCGTTTCGCTGTCAAGCAAGACCAAGCAGATTGCCAGTGGTCGTTTCGGCGTGACGGCTGAATATCTGGTGAATGCCGAGGAGATACAGATTAAGGTGGCGCAGGGTGCCAAGCCCGGTGAGGGCGGACAGTTGCCAGGCTTCAAGGTGAACAACATCATTGCCAAGACGCGTAATGCTATCCCCGGCATCTCACTCATATCGCCCCCACCTCATCACGACATCTACTCCATCGAGGATTTGGCACAGCTCATCTTCGACCTGAAGAATATCAACCCGACGGCTGCTGTGAGCGTGAAATTGGTAGCCGAGAGCGGCGTGGGAACCATTGCCGCGGGTGTGGCGAAAGCAAAAGCCGACCTGATTGTTATCAGTGGTGCCGAGGGTGGTACGGGCGCATCACCTGCTTCGTCGATGCGATTCGCGGGCATCTCGCCGGAGATTGGTCTGGCCGAGACACAGCAGACGCTGGTCCGCAACGGCCTGCGAAATCAGGTACGCCTGCAGACCGACGGACAGTTGAAGACAGCGAAGGATGTAATCATCATGGCAATGCTGGGAGCCGACGAGTTCTCGTTTGGTACGCTGCCACTCATCGTATTAGGTTGCGTGATGATGCGTAAGTGTAATACCAATACCTGTCCGATGGGTGTGGCGACACAGAACCCTGAGCTCCGCAAGCACTTCGAGGGTCGTGCCGAGTACGTGGTGAACTACTTCACATTCTTAGCTGAACAGGTGCGCGAATATCTCAGCGAAATCGGTGTGCACAGTCTGAAGGAGATCATCGGACACACGGAGCTGATTGAGGGGACCCTTTCCCAGCCTCCCCGAGGGGAGGAGAATGCGGCCACGGAGAAGTGGGCGACCATCGACTTTGCACGTCTACTGTACAAGCCTGAAACAGACAAAGTTGCGATTGAGCGAGAGCAGAGCGATGCTTGCATCAGTTCTGCCGAGCATGAGCAAGCTCGCCCGCAGGGCAAGGCTCTCTACTGGGACCGTGGCGCATTCACTAAGGTTAGCGGCGTGAAGGACGAGGAGATAATCCGCGCCGCACAAAAGGCTATCGACAGCCAAGAGGAGATAACACTCGACTATGCCATTAAGAATACCGACCGCGCTGTCACAACGATGCTCAGCGGCGTCATCGCCAAAAGATACGGTGAGGCAGGACTGCCTGACGCGACCATCAAGATCAAATTCAAGGGCTCTGCAGGCCAGTCGTTCGGTGCCTTCGCCGTTCGCGGCCTCGACATCCGACTCGAGGGCGAGACGAACGACTACTTCGGCAAGGGACTCTCAGGCGGGCGGATCAGCATCCTCCCCCCGGCCCGTCGCAGTGAAGATTTCAAGGCTGAGGAGAATATCATCGCGGGCAACACCGGACTGTACGGTGCGACCTCGGGCGAACTATACATCAATGGCAAGGTGGGCGAGCGCTTCGGTGTGCGCAACTCAGGAGCCATCGCCGTCATCGAGGGCGCCGGCGACCACTGCTGCGAATACATGACGGGCGGCCGCGTGGTGGTGCTCGGCAAGACTGGCCGCAACTTCGCCGCTGGTATGAGTGGCGGTGTGGCCTACGTCTACGACCCCGACCACACGTTCGACTATTTCTGCAACATGGATATGGTGGAGCTCTCGCTGGTAGAAGACAGTGTCTCGCGTAAAGAACTGCTCGAGCTCATCCGCCAGCATTACCTACACACAGGTAGCGCACTGGCCGGAAGGATGCTCGACGACTGGCACCGCTACATCGAGGACTTCATCCAGGTCATCCCTATCGAGTACAAGCGCGTGCTCGAAGAGGAGAAAATGGCGCGTCTGCATGAGAAAATTGCAGACATCCAACGTGACTATTAAGATTGAAGAATTTGTAAGACAGAAAAAAAATAAGATATAATGGGAAATCCAAAAGCTTTTTTAGAGATACACCGTCAAGAGGCGGGATACCGTCCGATTCACGATAGAATCCACGATTTCGGCGAGGTGGAGCAGACACTCAACACACGCGAACGCAAACTTCAGGCAAGTCGCTGCATGGACTGCGGCGTACCCTTCTGCCACTGGGCTTGTCCGTTGGGAAATAAGGCACCCGAATGGAACGATGCCCTTTACAAAGGAGACTGGGAGCTGGCTTATAGGTTGCTGTCAATCACCAATCCCTTCCCAGAATTTACGGGTCGCATCTGTCCGGCACTCTGCGAGAAGGCTTGCATATTGAACCGCTTCAATCACGAGCCGACGACCAACCGCGAGGACGAGTGTGCCATCGTCGAGGCCGCCTTCCGTGAGGGCTACATCCAACCACGGGTACCGGTCAGGAATGGTAAGAAGGTTTCCGTCATTGGAGCCGGTCCCGCCGGACTCGCGGCTGCCAATGCACTCAACCAGATGGGGTACGCCGTCACCGTATTCGAGAAGAACGAAGCTGCCGGCGGACTACTTCGCTATGGTATCCCCAACTTCAAACTCAACAAGGCTGTCATCGACCGTCGTCTTCATCTGTTAAAACAGGAAGGCATCGAGTTCCGCTACGGCATAGAGGCCTCCCCCGTTTCCCTTCAAGAGGAGACTTTCGATGCCATAGTGATGGCCACCGGTACCCCTCAGGCACGCGATCTCAATATCCCAGGACGTAACCTGAAAGGGGTGCATTTCGCACTCGAACTCCTGTCGCAGCAGAACCGTGTCCTCGCCGGCATCGAGTTCCCAAAGGCCGAGCGCATCACCGCCCGCGGCAAGGATGTGTTGGTCATTGGTGGTGGCGACACCGGCTCCGACTGCATCGGCACCGCCCATCGCCAGGGAGCCCGCTCCGTCACACAGATAGAGATCATGCCCCGCCCCGTCGAGGGCCCCGATGACCCGCAGAACCCTTGGCCCAACTACCCGCGCACGCTGAAGACCACATCAAGCCATGAGGAAGGCTGCACCCGCCGTTGGAACATCAACTCCCTCGAATTCCTCGGCGAGAACGGCCACTTGACCGGCGTCCGCGTCCAGGTAATCGACTGGCAACCCAACCCCGCCGGCGGTCGTCCTATCATGGTTCCCAAGGGCGAGCCCTTCGTCATCAAGGCCGAGCTTTGTCTCCTGGCCATGGGTTTCCTAAAGCCACAACATCCTGAATATCCCGAGAACGTCTTCATCTGCGGCGACGCCCAGAACGGCGCCTCTCTCGTCGTACGCGCCATGGCCAGCGGCATTGAGACAGCCAAGAAAGTCAACGAATATCTGAGCAAATGAACAGGATATACTTTACCAAGATGCATGGCTGCGGCAATGACTACATCTATATCAATACGATGCAGCACCCCATTGCCGATCCGTCGGCTACAGCGATTGCCTGGAGTGATCGTCATAAGGGTATCGGCAGTGACGGACTGGTACTAATTGACAAGTCACCTATACCCGAGGCGGATTTCTCCATGCGTATCTTCAATGCCGATGGCAGCGAGGCGATGATGTGCGGCAATGCCTCACGCTGCATAGGCAAATATCTCTATGAGAAGGCACTCACAGGCAATACAGAAATCCGACTGCTCACCCGCTCTGGCGTCAAAACGCTGCTGCTACATGTAAAGAACAATCAGGTAGAGTGTGTCACCGTCGATATGGGCATCCCCTCTTTTGAGGTACCAGAGCAGTTTGTCGCCTCGAAGGATCCAGGCCTAGGTACGTTCGTCTGCATGGGCAATCCCCACTACGTCATCTTCACCGACGATATAGATCAGGTGGCTGAGACTGGCCGTACACTTGAGCGCCATCCGGCTTTCCCCCAGCGCTGCAACATCGAGTTTGTAACGCCCCTCGAGAGGGACATGAGTGTCTTAAAGGGTACAGAAGCCTCCCCTCGGGGAGGTTTGGAGGAGGTATTCCGCACCCGGGTCTGGGAACGCGGCAGTGGCATCACTCAAGCCTGCGGCACTGGAGCTTGTGCCACGGCAGTGGCTGCCTGCCTGAAAGGACTGGCCGGACGTGATAGCGACATCCAAATGGATGGCGGCACCCTCCATATCACATGGTCGGAATCCGATCATGAAACCGAGGGAGCCTTGTATCACAAAGACCATGTCTATATGACCGGTCCTGCGAGCTTCGTCTTTAGCGGAGAAATCGAACTTCAAACAACATAATTTATGGCATTAGTAAACGTACATTTCCTAAACTTACAGAACAACTACCTGTTCGCCGACATTGCCAAGAAGGTCAACGCTTTCAAGGTGATGCACCCCAAAGCCGACGTCATCTCGCTTGGTATTGGCGACGTCACGCAGCCTCTCTGTCCTGCTGTCATTGAGGCCATGCACCGCGCCGTGGATGAGATGGCTACTGCCGAGGGATTCCACGGCTATGGGCCGGAACAGGGCTATGACTTCCTGCGGGAGGCCATCGTGAAAAACGATTTCCTGCCTCGCGGCATTCACCTCAGCACGGATGAGATATTCATCAACGACGGTGCGAAGTCAGACACCGGCAACATGCAAGAGGTGCTCCATTGGGACAACTTCATCGGCGTGACAGATCCCATCTATCCGGTCTATATCGATTCAAACGTCATGATCGGGCGCTGCGGCACATTCGAAGACGGCCGCTGGACCAATGTTGTCTATATGCCTTGTACAGCAGAGAACGACTTCGTACCCGCCATCCCCAAGGGGAAACACATGGACGTCATCTATCTGTGCTATCCGAACAATCCCACGGGTACTGTCATTAGCAAACAGGAGTTGCGTAAGTGGGTGAACTTCGCCTTGAAGAATGATGCGCTCATCTTCTACGACGCTGCGTATCAGGCCTATATACAGGATCCGGACATTCCCCACTCTATCTATGAGATACGGGGCGCTCGTAAGTGTGCCGTCGAGTTTCGCTCATATTCCAAGACGGCCGGTTTCACTGGCGTGCGCTGTGGCTATACCGTCGTGCCGAAGGATGTTTCGGTCTCAACTTTTGAAGGCGAGCGCATACCACTCCACCAACTATGGCTGCGCCGCCAGTGCACGAAATTCAATGGTGCCAGCTATATCAGCCAGCGTGCTGCCGAGGCTATCTACAGTCCGGAAGGCAAACAACAGGTGCAAGAGACCATCGGTTATTACATGCAGAATGCACGTCGGATGCTCACGGTCCTCAGAGACCTTGGCTTCGAGTGCTACGGCGGTGAGAATGCTCCGTACATCTGGATGCGTACCCCGAAAGGTACCAGCAGCTGGCAGTTCTTCGAGGAGCTGCTCTATGGCGCCAATGTCGTCTGTACACCTGGCGTCGGTTTCGGTCCCAGTGGTGAGGGCTATGTCCGTTTCACCGCCTTCGGCAGTCATGAGATGACAGAGGAGGCATTAAAAAGAATAGAGAACTGGATAAAACAATATTAACAAACACAAAACCCAAACAGTATGGAAACATTAAGATTTCAGGTTGTCGGTGAGGCTTTCAAGAAGAAGCCGCTCGACGTAAAAACACCAGTGGAAAGACCTGCTAAGTATTTTGGTTGCAAGGTCTTCAATCGTGAAAGAATGTACAAGTACCTACCCAAGGACGTCTATGAGAAGATGATCGACGTGATGGACAATGGTGCACGTCTCGACCGCAATGTAGCCGATGCTGTAGCAGAAGGTATGAAACAGTGGGCCACCGAGAATGGTGTGACGCACTACACCCACTGGTTCCAGCCATTGACGGAAGGCACCGCAGAGAAGCACGATTCGTTTATTGAGCACGACGGCAAGGGCGGCATGGTAGAGGAATTCACCGGAAAACTGCTGGTACAGCAGGAGCCCGACGCAAGTTCATTCCCCTCAGGAGGTATCCGCAGTACCTTCGAGGCCCGTGGATACTCGGCATGGGATCCCACAAGTCCTGTATTCATCATCGATGACACGCTCTGCATACCAACCGTATTCATCTCCTATACCGGTGAGGCACTCGACTATAAGGCACCATTACTGCGTGCCTTGCACGCTGTCAACGTTGCGGCAACTGAGGTATGCCAGTATTTCGACCCAACAGTCAAGAAAGTCACCTCCAACCTTGGATGGGAACAGGAATATTTCCTCGTTGACGAGGGACTCTACTCTGCCCGTCCAGACCTGCTGTTGACCGGACGCACACTGATGGGACACGACAGTGCCAAGAACCAGCAGATGGACGACCACTACTTTGGTTCCATCCCCGAACGCGTTGCCGCTTTCATGCGTGAATTGGAAATTGACGCACTTCAACTAGGCATCCCTTGTAAGACTCGACACAACGAGGTGGCTCCAAACCAGTTCGAGCTTGCGCCCATCTTTGAGGAGACGAACCTTGCTGTCGATCACAACATGCTCCTGATGTCGGTCATGAAACGTGTGGCACGCAAGCATGGCTTCCGCGTACTACTCCATGAAAAGCCTTTTGCAGGCATCAATGGCTCGGGTAAGCATAACAACTGGTCGCTGAGCACCGACAACGGTGTACTGCTCCATGCGCCAGGCAAGACACCTGAACAGAACCTGCGCTTTGCGACCTTCATCGTTGAGACACTGATGGGAGTCTATCGCCACAATGGTCTGCTCAAGGCCAGCATCATGTCGGCTACCAACGCCCACAGGCTTGGTGCCAATGAGGCACCCCCAGCTATTATCTCATCGTTCCTCGGCAAGCAGGTCAGCGAGCTTCTCGACCATATAGAGAAGGCCGACAAAGACGATATCCTCGCCATGGCCGGCAAACAGGGAATGAAGATGGATATACCCGAGATTCCGGAACTATTCATCGACAACACAGACCGTAACCGCACTTCACCCTTTGCCTTCACAGGCAACCGCTTTGAGTTCCGTGCCGTCGGTTCGGAGGCCAACTGTGCCTCTGCCATGATTGCGCTCAACAGTGCAGTAGCCGAAGCGCTTGTTTCGTTTAAGCAGCGTGTCGACGCCCGTATACCTGAGGTAGAGAAGCAAGTGTCTGGCACAGGCCATAACGCTGTTTACCACGCCATTATCGACATCCTCCGCGAGGATATCAAGACCTGTAAACCCATACGTTTCGACGGCAACGGCTATAGCGATGAATGGGTCGAAGAGGCTGCACGTCGTGGTCTTGACGTCGAGAAGTCTTGTCCGAAGATCTTCGAGCGCTATCTTGATCCGGGAAGTATTCAGATGTTCGAGAGTCTCGGTGTCATGACGAAGAAGGAGCTGGAAGCCCGCAACGAGGTAAAATGGGAGACCTACACGAAAAAGATCCAGATTGAAGCCCGTGTCTTAGGCGACCTGTCGATGAATCATATCATCCCTGTTGCCACTCGCTATCAGACACAACTGCTGAAGAATGTGGAGAATATGGTAGAAGTATTCACCGCAGAGAAAGCAGAAAAGCTGAATGCCCGCAACATGAAACTCATCGAGGAAATCGCTGAGCGCACCAGCGCTATCGAGAAAGGCGTAGAAGATCTCGTCAATGCCCGTAAGCAGGCCAACAAGATTGAAGATGAACACGAAAAGGCCATTGCCTACCATGACAATGTCGAACCCAAGCTCGATAGCATCCGTTATGAGATCGACAAACTGGAACTCATCGTCGATGATGCGCTTTGGCCATTGCCGAAATACCGTGAGCTGCTGTTCATACGATAATTGACCAAACAATTTTGGTTGTTTGAAGTTTGCGATGGAGGGTTGATGCTGTGATAGCATTAGCCCTCACTTCGTAAATTTCATTTCATACGTTTTCAGTCATCATAACAAAAAAGCCCCGACTCACGTTAGTGAATCAGGGCTCGGAATAAAAGTGGCGGCCTCCTACTCTCCCGCATTGCATTGCAGTACCATCGGCGCAGGCGGGCTTAACTTCTCTGTTCGGAATGGGAAGAGGTGGGACCCCGCTGCAATAACCACCTGAATATCGTTG
>JAEEGJ010002512.1_pt1 | contig 92217 bp, 85 predicted proteins | sample 8958761 | NCBI WGS metagenome assembly JAEEGJ01 (sample SAMN16246546, study PRJNA631951) | gut metagenome | biome: gut microbiome; feature: rumen; material: RS-attached | host: Bos | place: Iran: Karaj | collected 2018-10
GTCGCTGAAATCCTCGAGCAGCGCGGCGTCAAGCTCTACATCCACCCGTCCCACAACGTTCCGGGCGACACCACCGCTCACGAACGCCTCGACGCCTGCATCAAGGAATACCGCCGCCGCGTCGCGGGGGTCTAGTTGAGCCGCAGCCGCAGGCCGACGCGGAAATCGAACGACCAGGGGTGTTCCCGGTAGTAGTTCGGAAGGGTGCCGGCGGGGGACAGGTGCCAGGCGAGGCCGGGTTCGGCGTAAAGGCCGAAGTGGCGGGTGAAGAAGAATTCGGCGCCGGCGCCGCCGATTACGGCCAGTTGGAACGGATGCTCGCGGATGGCCATATTGTTGCGTGTCACACCGTCGATGGCCACAATGCTTCCGCCGGCCAGAAGTTCGGCTTCGCCTCCGAGATTCAGATATAAGGCTGCTCTATCCCAGCGGGTCAACGTGAAGTTGGCTTTGAGCGGGATGCCGATGTAGTGCATCCGGTAGTCACGATAGTAACTGCCGGACAGGTTTCCGCTATAGGCTTGCTTGGCGTGATGATAGCCATACGTCAGGCCGCTTTCGATGCCCACGTGGGGGGAGAAGTCGTATCGGAAGGAAATACCGGCTTTGAGCGGCAGGTCACAGACGGTTTCCTGGTTGGGCATCTCCGAGACGTTGACCGCGTGTTTGACTTCTTTGATGGAATTGCCGAACAGTCCGTCATTGCTGGAATCCATCATGGCAAATTCAGTCTTTGCATTTCTCATCGACGTTATATCGGGCGTGGATTGGAACTGTGCCTCTCCCGTGGAGAAATTGCCGGCGTAGAGTTTGGCGGAAAAACCGCCGCTCCGGGCTTTTACAGGCTCTTCGGGCCACAGGTCGGGCCAGATTTCGGTTGCTCCGGTGACGGTAACTGGCTTGTCGGCTCCCGGTGAGACTGGATCGGATGCAGGCGTATTCTCAGAAGGAGAATCGATTACGGGAGCTGTCTCTGTCGTTGGTTCGTTTCTTTCGGTATTATTCTGGGCGGGCGTGACGGGAAGGGCGGGGATTACGCTGGATGGATGCAGGGAACGGAGGGGAAGCAAGCGGGAAGCGGACAGATCAGGCTGAGGCACCTGCACCTGGGGCAGCGCCTCTGCGATGGACTGGGTAGCGGACAGAGGATTGCCGGCCGTCCGGCGGCCGGGCAGCAGCAGGAACAAGGCGAGAGCGGCGGCCGCGGCTGCGGGCAGCAGCCAGGGCAGGACCTTGCGGCGTCCGGGCATCGCGGCGGGCACCGCGACATCCATCTCATAGTCGCCGAGACGTTCTTGGAAGGGTTTGATCCAGTTGTCTTTCATGATTCTTGCTTTTTTCGGTATTCGTGGATCCACTGGCAGAGCAGGGCTTTGGCCCGGTGGAGATTCGAGGCGGAGGTGCCGGGCTGGATCTGCAGCAGCTGAGCAATTTCCTGGTGACTCTTTTCCTCGAAGATGTAGAGGTTGAAGACGGCCCGGTATCGCTGGGGCAGGCGGCGGACCATCTCGAGCAGCACGCGCTGCGGAATGTCTGACACATCGGGCGAGGGATCCGGATCCGGCAGGTCGCCCGTGGCCTCGATGGGTGTGGTGGGCATCCGTTTGGCGGCGCGCAGGAACTGCAGCGCCTCATTGACGGCGATCTTCCGGCTCCAGGCCTGCAGCGAACCGGGACCCCGGTGCTCGAAACTGCCGAAGCGGTTGAAGATCTTGAGGAATACGTCCTGCAGAAGGTCTTTCACGTCCTCGTCGGTAGGGACGTAGCGGGCGCATACGGCAGCCAGGTAGCGGTAGAACTGCTCGTAGAAAGCCCGCTTCGCAGAAGACTTGCCCCTGCGAAGCGCTTCAATCAACTCTTTTTCCTTCTCTGCAGTGGCGGGAATCATCCGACCCAGTTATTTATTTCCCGGCATACTTTCCGGCAAACAAGATGGTTCCGGTGCTCGATTCTGTAATCAGGTAGAGGAACGGATGGTCGGCGTGGAAGACCACTTTCTGGGGCTGCTGGGGGATATAGGCAGTTGCTTCCATCCCTATGATCGTCACAGCTGCTGCTTCGCTGCCTTCTTCGTTGACCTTGATGACAGCATCTTGCTGCACGAAACTGACAAAGCTGTCGTAATCGCTCATGGCGAGGAAATCGGCGAAGCGCGGGTCAAAGGCGCGCTGCATGCCCATGTCATTGAGGATGTTGTTGAGCCCGATGTTGTATTTGGTCTCGAAAGCAGGGAGCCAGAGGTCGGCCTTGGCCTTCCCATACGGGACTACGTTCGGATCCTTCGCCAAAGCGGCGGTGATTTCGCGTACGGTATGCCCTTTTTTGGGGAGTAGCACGGTCATAGAATAGGCCCCGTTGCCATAGGGCAGCCGGATGGTTTGCCACAGGTCGTTTTCGACATAGTTGAACTCCTTGCCGTCGAGTTTCATCATCTTGACCTTGCATTTCTTGCCTCTTTCATCGGTGAAGGTCTCGTCGTCTGTGGCTGACTTGGCGAAAGGATTTGCCCATTTCCCCTTGAAGTAGAGTGCATTGACCAGATAGGCCAGCATCGAGGGGCTCACCTCGTCGATGACGTGTGGAATCAAGCCTTTCGTCTGCTTGTCGCACCAGGCGTTGATGACGCCGGCAGCAGCTTTCGTCTGGGAGAAATCCAGGGCTTCAAGGGTGGCCTTATAGTCGGACTCGACGACGTCCCGGTATGGGCCTTTGAGCGTAATCTTCTTGTTGTAGAAAATGGCGTTGGCCAGCGAGAGTTCGGTTTTTTTGTCGAGTTTCGGCAACTGTTCGAGCATGAGCTTGCACCATGCGTTGACTTCGGCGGTCTCGCCTTCCTTGTATCCGAGGGTGCGGCAGATTTCACTGGCGGTTTCACCCTGGGCGCCGTTGAGCAGCATTCCGAGCGCGATCTGCAGGCTCAGCGGCGAGACGATCCATTCGTCCTGATTATTCTTGCCGGCGTTTTCGTCAATCCTGTCGATGAAACGGCCGGCGAAGGCGTTGCCGGCTTGCACGAAGCTGGTCTGCTTGGTGGTGAGGGAGATTGGGGTATAGTGATTTTCTCCGTTGTCCTCAGGATCCTCAGGGACGTTCTCGAGCGGGGAGCAGGAGCCCAGCAAAGAGAAAAAAGCAGCGATGAACGCTGCCATCAATACGTATTTCTTTTTCATGTCATGCGTTTTATAGACCAAATGCAGGGGGACGCAAATCCTTGCGTCCCCGAAGCATTATTCTTTTCCGGTGAACTTTCCGGCAAAGAGAACCGCTCCTGTACTGGCCTCCGTGATCATATAGAGGAACGGGTGGTCGCAGTGGAAATCGATGACCTTCGGCGGAACCGGTACGGCCGTGGCGCCCACCATCCCGCCGATGGTGACGGCGGCGGCTTCGGAGCCTTCCTCATCTACCTTGATGATGGCGTCCTGCTGCACGAAGTCGAGGTATGCTGCGTTGGGCGACATGGCCTTGAAGTCCGCACCCGTCCTGAAAGAGCCCGGCATACCCATATCGCAGAGGATATCGTTGAGCTTGACGTGGTACTTCGTCTCGAAGCGCGGCAGCCAGAGATTGACCTTGTCTTCGGAATACATGTGGCTGCGAAGATCATCCCAGGAGGCACCGTCAAGCGAGGCGATGACCTCTTCCACCGTATGGCCCTTTTTCGGCAGGAACACGTACATCGCGTAGTTGCCCTTGCCGTAAGGGATACGGATCCGCTGGGCGATTTGATTCTCACCATACGCATATTTCTGCTCCTTTTCCATCATCCAGACCTGCTTTTCCTTTCCCGATTCCAGACGGAAAGGACGCTCCTTCGACCACTTCTTGTTGAAGGGCGATGTCCAGGTACCCTTGAAATACAGGGCGTTGAGCAGATAAGCGAACATCTCGGCCTCGACGCTTTCGAGAACCTGGGGAATCATTCCGTTGGTCTGCTTGGAGGCCCAGCCGTTGATGGAGCGCAGCGTGCCCTTCTCGTTCTTGAAATCGAGATTCTCGACTTCGGCGTCGTAGTAGCGTTCGACCAGATTCTTGTATTCCTTGTTGATAGGGTATATCTTGTTGACGAACACGGCGTTGCCGATGGTCAGTTTCGTGGCAGGGTCGAGTTTGGGAAGCTTCTCGAGCAGCGTGCAGCTCAATTTGTTGAGTTCGTCCAGTTGGGACACGTCGAACCCGAGGGTACGGGAGATTTCCTCAGCCGTGGCGCCCTGGGCGCCGTTGAGGATGACGCTGAGCAGCATCTGGAGGCTCGTCGGCGAGACAAACCAGTCGCTCTCCGCGTTCTTGTCGATCTGCTGCAGGAAGCGGAAGGAGAAATCGTTGCCGGCGCTGGCCAGCGCCTTCTGCTCCGGCGTGAGTTGGAGGGGCTGTGCCGAAAGGCCGACGGCAGTCAAGAGGGAAAGCAAAGCAATCTTTTTCATGGTTCTCCGGTTTTTTGACGATTACGAAAAAACTGTTTTGCAAAAAAGAAGCCAGAGCCCCGGCTTCGGGCCGGGGCTCTGCGCTGTCAGTCGTTGTTCAACTCGCGGATATCCACCTGGTCGCGGTGCGATGTGCCGAGGAGCCATTCGCTGTACCAGTCGGCCATCCGCCAGAAGAAGTACTCGTTCATGTCGCCGAAGCCGTGGCGCTGGCCCGGGAGGACGAGCATCTCGAAGCGCTTGTTGGCCCGGATCAGGGCGTTGACCACGCGGATGGTGTTGCTCGGGCTCACGTTGTCGTCGATGTCGCCCGTCACCAGCATCAGGTGTCCCTTGAGGTTGCCGGCGATGTCCTGGTTCTTGTCGATGGAATACTTGAATGTGGTGTCGCCTGCCGCCGTGATCTCTTCGAGGATGCCGTGGTGCTGCTCGCTCCACCAGCGGTTGTAGATGCTGTTGTCGTGGTTGCCGGCGCAGGAGACGGCTGCCTTGAAGAAGTCGGGGTACTTGAGGATGGCCGCGGTGGACATGAAGCCGCCGCCGCTGTGGCCGTGGATGCCCACCCGGTTGATATCGATGAACTTATAACGCGAAGCCAATTGCTGGATGGCGTATTTCTGGTCTTCCAGGCCGTAGTCGCGCAGGTTGCCGTAGCCGAAGTTGTGGTACCACTTCGAACGGTTCGGGTGACCGCCGCGGTTACCCACGGTGATGACGATGAAGCCGATCTGGGCGAGACGGTCGGTGCGGGTGAAGCCCTTCGACCAGGCTTCGGAGTTGCCTTCGACCTGCGGGCCCGGGTACACGTAGTCGATGATCGGGTAGGTCTTCGTGGAATCGAAGTCGAACGGCTTGTACATATAACCGTAGAGGTCGGTGATGCCGTCGGCAGCCTTCACCTTGAACGGGGTGGGGAACTTGTAGCCGGCTGCGAAGAGCAGCGAAAGATCGGCTTCCTGGAGCGGGGTCTTGCGGCCCGTGGCATCGTAGAGGGCGCTCTGCGGCGTTGAATCCACGCGTGAGAAGTTGCTCACGAAGAACTTGGCATCGTCGCTGAAGCTCACGGAGTTGGAGTTGTAGTTCGCGTCGTCGAGCTGTTTCATGCCGCTTCCGTCGAGACCGATGCGGAACACGTGTCCGTTGTAGGGATTCTCGTCCTTGTTCACGCCCATGGCCTGGAAATAGACGGTGCGGGTGGCCTCATCGACGGCCAGCACGTCTTCCACGTGGTAGGCGCCGTTGGTAATCGGGTGCTTCAGCGTGCCGTCTGCGCCATAGAGATACAACTGGGCCCAGCCGTTGCGTTCGCTCCACCAGATGACTTCCTTGCCGCCATTGATGAAACGGGGCGTGCGGGTTTCCACATAAGTGTTGAGGGTCTCGTGGATGATGGTACGGGCCGTGTCTGCCTTCACGTCGATGCGGACCAGGTCGGTGCGCTTGAGGTCGCGGCTGCGGCGGATCATATAGAAGCCGTCGTTGTCACCCATCCAGATGCTCTTGCGCCAGTCGTCATAACGGTCGACGTTCTTGCCGGTGCGGCGCAGGACATCGGTGTCCTGGTCCTTGTAGGCGGTGATGTCGATCTCGCGGCAGCTCTCGTCCGTCATATCGAAGAGGAAGAGATGGTCCACGGGGCCGGGCTCACCGGGCATCTGATACTTGTAGGTCTGCAGGGTCGGACGCGGCTGGGCCACGGAGTTGATGACCCAGAGATCCTTCACCTTGGACATATCGTATTTCGTGACGGCGAAGTGCTTCGAGTCGGGCGACCACATTACGTAGTTGGGCGTGCGCCGGGTCGTATCCTTGACCTCTGCGCCGCGATAGTTGCTGCCGCCCCAGTAGAAATCCTTGGTGCCGTCGCAGGTCAGGCGGTGGTCCACCACGGTGGAGTCCTTCTCGTCCTCCATCAGCTTCTTCACGTCGTCGATGTCCATCCAGTAAAGGTCATAGCCCTTGGAATAGACGGCTTTCTTCCCGTCGGGGGAGATGCAGGCCCACATCGGATAGTCCTTCTCCTCCTCATTCTCGGTCACATCCACGAGTTTGCCCGTGGCGAGGATATACTCGAAACGGTACATCTTCTTTTCTTTCTGAGGCTTGCCCTTGGGCTTGGCCTTCGTGGTATCGGCGTCGTTCTTCTTCTTTTCCTTCTTCTCCACCATCTCGGTGCTCTGGACCTCGAAGGTGAACTTGTTGTCGTCCTTCAACTCAAGTTTGCGGAGCGGGAGATGCTTGGCATCGAACGGGTCCTTGACGATGGCGGAAACCTCCATGGCGAGGCGCTCCATATCGAAGGCCTTGACCTGGGTCTTGGCCACGGGATCGACGATGTAGTATTCCGTGCCTTCGGACGTCTTCCACTCGTACCAGAACTTGTCGGAGTTCTTGAACCAGTTGGGACGGATCGCGGTGCTGAAGACCATGTTGTTCACCTTCTTGGCGGAAAACTGGTCGGCCAGTTCATAATTCGGCTTTTGCGCCAGTGCCGCACCGCACAGGAGCAGCGCGGCAAAGCTGAGGAGGATGAGTCGTTTCATATTTTCGGTGATTTCATTCGGAATAACCCTGTAAAGTTACGAAAAAAATTCACATCCTATTCCTCGTTCCGCATCTCCAGCCGCCCGCTGCGCCCAATGGCGGAAAAAAGGGTCCATTGGGAGCATTTTCAGCCGTTTTTGCTCCCAATGGAAGGAAAAACACGCCATTGGGCGCACCTGAATGCTTTTTTTGTTTGGAAAACCTTCGATCCGATATTATCTTTGTCCTGCGACCTGAGCATTGAGGCTGGGCGTTTATGTGTATGAATGAGGCGGTAGAAATCTGGCTTGTAACCACGGATCATCTGGAGGATGGTCTTTGGTTTCCTAAAGAATCTGACTATTGTGTTGGGATGAATCTTGTAGCGGCGCTGGCTGCCGAGTTGCCGGTGTTTGTCCTGGCGTTTGTCCTGATGTCCAATCACGTTCATTTCGTCCTTTTGGCGACGAAGACCGATGCGGAGCGCTTTATCAATGAGTTCAAACGGCGGCATTCCAAGCATCTTCACCTCAGATACGGTATCATTAAGTTATTGAAGGACAATAATCAGGACGTTCAATTCATTCCCATGGAAGACGAATCTCCGGAAAGGGCCATCGCCTATGTCCAGATGAATCCCGTCGCCGCAAACATCTGCCTTCAGCCGACACAGTATCCCTGGGGCAGCGGCGACATCTTCTTCAACCCTTCCCGACCCAAAGGAAATCGTCTGGACTCCCTTTCGGAGAGAGCCCGCAGAAAGACGCTCCATACCAAGACCAGACTGCCAGGCCATTGGCTGCTGGGTGATGACGGATATGTACTGCCTGCTTCTTATGTAAGGATTGATTACGTTGAGCGTATCTTTCGGACAGCCAAACGAATGGATTATTTCCTGCGGACATCTTCCAAAGCGAAGCTGCGTTTAAAAAGCACAGAGGACGCGATGCCGTCTTTCAAAGATCAACTTGTCCTTGCTGCCATCCCTAATCTCTGCCGGAGTCTGTTTCAAAAACAGGCATTCGAAGAGCTGACGGATTCTCAAAAGAGCGAAATCCTCCGACAGTTGCGCTTCCGGTTCTCTTCCAATGTCCATCAACTCGCCCGCGTCGCCGGCCTCACCTACGATGCCGCCGCCCGCCTGTTGGACGCATGAATAGCGTTAGAACCTGAAGCCGGCAGTGAGGGCGATGCCGTGACCGCCGCCGCCAGTCATCGTCATTCCATGATAGCAGCCCCAGATGAGGTTACAGCCGATGTTGACGCCGAGGTTCTTGTAGATGCTGAAATCGAAGCCCAGCTTGCCGTTCAGGTAGGGGAACAGCCGCTTGGTTTGGCCCTTAAGCGGCAATTCATCCAAATAGCAGGCACCGCCGGTTTCCAATCCCAGATAGAATGCGTTGCGGGGATGTTTGGCGAACGGATAATACCGGAGGTAGTCTGCAAAGAGGGGGATGGCCGGCACAAAGCCATTCGAGCGGTTAGGTTCGGAATCATCCCACTCCCTGATCCAGTGGTATCCGGTCCCTATGCCGAGGAAGCGCTTTTCGTTGAATCGCCAGCCGAGGGAGATGTCGGCCGTGAAATGGGGGTCCCAGTAGATGCCGGGGAGGGCGCTGCCTTTGAGGTTTCCTTGAAAATGCCCTTTGTCCTGCGCAGAGCCGGAGATCGTTGCTCCCAGCAGGAGCGTGACGGTCAGAAGACCGAAGAGAATCTGATTGTGTTTCATGATGCAAGTGTTTCGCTATATAGATGCAACTGCCCGGCAAACGTTGCGTCAATTATTCGGAGAAGATGTCATCTTCCATCTCTACACCTTCGGGGTCGGGCTGGTAGTCCAGGATGTCGCCTGGGAGACAGTCCAACACTTTGCAGAGTTTGTTGAGCGTGGTGAAACGGATGGCGCGGCCCTTGCCGGTTTTGAGCAGCGAAAGATTGGTCATCGAAATGCCGATCTTCTCAGAGAGCTCCGAGAGTTTCATGTGGCGCTCCCAGAGCATTTTGTCGAGGTTGACGAGGATCATATCGCAAGGTTGCTGTCTTTGGCGGTGAGGTAGGCCATCTTGTAGAGTCCGGCGAAGAGGAGGACGGCCAAGGGAACAAAGAGCGCGTTGCTGTCGAGCACGGAGTTCGTGCCGCCTTGCATCACATCGGCGTAATTGGAACGGACGAAGGTCACAAGCACGGTAACCAGCGCCGCCCAGCGGATGAGGGCGATGTTGGACTTGGGGAAGATTACGCCATTTTTCAAAGACCGGTTCGTGCGGACCAGGAAGATTACGCATAATAAATAAAGAATGGTTACGCCGATGAACCGGCCTGCAATGATGAAGATCTGCCAGGCAAGTTTGTCCGGATTCCAGACAACGCGCTGCGGCTCCGGATTCAGCCACAATTGGTTGATCATTTGAAAATAGATGAACACGACGCTGAGCGTCGCAAAAAACAAGATGGCGACGGAAAGCCACTTGATGCTTCTTTGGGTTGGATTTTTCATAATCTGTGTTTTTATTATTCGGCTGAATGCAGCGGCAAAGATAATACCAATTTTATGAATTTCATAAATTAATTTTACGGAAATCGTAAATTTGGCATAGTCGTTGGTAGAATGAGAGGACGTGAAACCTTTCTTTCATACTGCGATTGCGCTCATCATTGCCACTGTACCTTTGGCCGTCAACGGCCAGGGCCGGGACTCGTTGGCCATGCAAGAGGACAGGCTCCGAGAGGAGACCGACCTGTTCATCCGGAACGCATTGCGTGACGGGATTCTATCCGGCTCTGAAGCCGACAGCCTGCAACGGTTAACGCAGTACAGCGCCGGCGACGGCGTTACGCTGACGGTTTTGAGCGGGATAATCCATGACATCGACAGCCTTTATGACGCTTCGATGAAAAACGTAAACACCTATTATGAAAGAGATTTGGCTTACTACCGGGTCAGCGGCATGTTGCCGTCCATCCTTGAAATACCTGAAGAATATATGAGTCCCCGGGACCGAAGGGCGCGATTGGATTGGGAGGCAGAGCGGCGTGTAAAGACATCCATGGCCCGAACATTCGAGTCCGAGCGGCCCTCCACGCTGGTCGAATACATCATCAAATACAGTACGGTCTTCTTCCACAACGATTACGGGCTGGCGGGCAAAGCCATTCCCCAACAAGGTGGATTATACTATATCTATGTCCCTCCCGGGCGGCCGGATCCGGATTATCCTTAGGCATGCGGTGCGCCCAATGGCGTGTTTTTCCTTCCATTGGGAGCAAAAACGGCCGAAAATGCTCCCAATGGACCCTTTTTTCCGCCATTGGGCGCACCTGGATGGGGCGGGGGATATCGTTAGAAGCTATTGGCGGGGCCATTCGCCGACTTCCATGTCTTTCAGCTTGCCGTCTTCGATGCGGAAGCGCAGGGCGGTCCTGACGAGGTGGAAGCCCTGGAGGCCGCAGGCGCCGGGGTTGAGGACCATCATGTCGTAGTGCTTGTCGTGGACCACTTTCAGGATATGGGAGTGGCCGCAGACGAAGACCTTGGGCCGGTAGGCCTCGATCAGGCGCAGGGCGCGGTAGTCGTAGTGGTCCGGATAGCCGCCGATGTGGGTCATCAGCACGGTCATTCCGTCCTGCTCGAAGAACTGGCTTGCGCGGGCGAAGTCGCGGACGTCGTAGCCGTCGCAGTTGCCGTGGACGCAGACCAGGGGTTTGAAAGTGGCGATTTCCGACAGGGTGGCTTCGTTGCCGAAGTCACCGGCATGCCATACCACGTCGACCGGTTCGAGGAACTTGCGGACCTTCTCGTCGAAATACCCGTGCGTATCGGAAATCAGGCCGATATATGCCATATCTGCGCTAGAGCTTGATGATGATCTTCTTACGGTAGAGCCACAGGGCCATCAGCAGGAAGAGGGCGACGTAGCAGATCGCATACATCAGCGAGGCGTACTCGTTGTTGCCGAAGATGGACACGCAGCAGTTCTTGTAGAACCAGCCCAGGGGCGTGACGTTGCTGCCGTCGGCAGCCGTCCAGTGGATCATACGGCCGAAGATCTTGACGGTGAGTCCTGCCATCACGAAGGCGAAGAGCGGGTTCATACCCATAGCCTTGAACGGCAGGAACACTTTTTCCTTTCCCTTGACGTCGATGAACCAGACGAAGAAAGCCAGGCAGAGGATGGCCCAGCCACCCGCGTAAAGCACGTAGGAACCCGTCCAGAGCGGTTTGCTGATGGGCAGCCAGATGCTCCATACGCAGCCCAGCGCCAGGCAGATGGCAGCCGTGGTGTAGAGTTTGGCCACGGCTTCGGTCTTGTTGTCCGTGTGCCGGATCATCTGTCCGATGAAGTAGCCCAGGAGCACCGTACCTGCGCCGGAAATCGCTCCGAGCAATCCCTCGGGATCGAAGGGGATGCCGTAGCCGTGATAGACGTGATTCTCGCCCAGCAGCGCGATGTCGATCTTGCCGGAGATATTGCCTTCGAGCGTGGACCAGCCGGGATCCGATCCGAACACGTAGAGGATCAGCCAGTGGAGGAAGGTTACGCCCGCAATGCCCCAGAGGATGCGCTTGGGCTTTTTGAGGAGCAAGGCCAGGAAGCCGCCCAGGACGTAGCACATCGCGATGCGCTGCAACACGCCGAAAATGCGCACGTGCTGGAGCCAGTACACCCAGTTCTGCCCGAAGGTCCAGCCGGCATCGTGCGGTGAAGTGGGGTAGAAGGGGAACATGTTGAGGCCCAGGCCCACCAGGAAGATGAGGATGCCGCGCTTGACGAGCTTCCAGGCGCTCTTCTTGTTGAGCGCGTCGCCATATTTGGCGAAAGAGAAGGCCATGGCCACGCCCACGCAGAAGAGGAAGAAGGGGAACACCAGGTCGGTCGGCGTGCAGCCGATCCAGGCTGCATGTTTCAAAGGAGGGAAGATGTGGCTCCAGGAGCCGGGGTTGTTGACCAGGATCATCCCGGCCACCGTCATGCCTCTCAGAACGTCGAGGGCGACGTATCGTTGGGTTTTGGTTTGCGTCATAACATACAAAGATAAGACAAAAAAACCGTATCTTTGTCGAGGCATGGAACTATTCTATTCAAAAGATATTACCGACGGCGGACGGGTGCTCGATCCCGACGAGTCGGCGCATTGCGTGCGTGTGCTGCGCCATCGGCGCGGCGATCAGATCAACGTAGTGGACGGTCACGGTATGCTCTACCGCTGCACGATTGTGGACGATGACCCGCGCGGCGTGCTTTTCGACGTGGACGAATGGGTCGAGAATTACGGCAGCCACGACTACCGGCTCCATATGGCGGTCTGCCCGCCCAAGAACATCGACCGTTTCGAATGGTTCGCCGAAAAGGCCACGGAAATCGGGGTCGACCGCATCACGCCCCTCTTCGGCGATTACTCCGAGCGCCGCGTCTTTAAGCGAGAGCGCATCGAGCGCCTGATCGTAGCCGCTGCCAAACAGTCGCACAAGGGCGCCATCCCCGAGCTCGACGAAGCCCTGACCGTCACGGAGTTCCTCCAGCAGGACCACGAAGGCCTGAAACTCATCTGCTACTGCGATGAGGCCACCGGCAAAGTCGATATTAAGGAGGCGCTTGCGGCAGCGGGATTCTCCATCGCGCGGCAGAACCTTTTCGAGGCCAGCGAGGGCGCTGCGCCTCGAAAGAACCTGCCGCTCCACCAGGCCTGCGACAATCCCGCTGCCGCAAGCGACCCGAAGCCGATGGTTTCCATCATGATTGGTCCGGAGGGGGATTTCTCGCGGGCGGAGGTGGCGCTGGCGCTGGAGCGTGGCTGGCAGCCGGTGTCGCTGGGCGACAGCCGCCTGCGCATAGAAACGGCGGCCCTGGTAGCCACGACCGCCGTCTATCTGCATTTCAGCCGTTAATCCACGGTCATCTTTCCATAACCTGCCGCCAGGTCTTGCCGCTGGCGATGGGTGCTACATGGATGGACTCCTCACCATCTGCCGGTACGGAGGACTTCGTGTATTTCACGGTGTCCGGATGCGCCTTGTCCCATTTCACGAACTCGTCGTAATTGAAGGTCCAGGAGTTGCCTTCGGAGAGCTTCATGATGCGGGTGTAGATTTGCGCGCGGGACGGGGCGTTGAACGTGGGATGGTCGTAGTCGCTGAACATCACGCTCTGTTCCGTCGGCCGCCAGACGCCGGAGAAGTAAGTGAAGCCGCCTTCGTAGGCGCCGATCTGCTCGGACGAATAGTTCTTGTCGCCGATGAACTGGCTCCAGAGCACCTTGGCCGGATCTCCCGTGAAGTCCACGTTCATGTACCATCCGATCTTCTGCTTGTTCTTGGCAGCCGTGACTTCTCCACCGGAGATCTTGCCGTACTGGATGTAATAGTATTCGTCCGCCAGCTTGGCGATGCCGTGGCCGCCCAGCTCGTGAACCACGCGGTTGGCTACCGCCGAATTGCCGTTCACGGCGTTGGCGTCATTGTAGGGTACCCAGACTACGGAAGAACCGCCGGCGTAGATGCTGCTGTCTTCCGGATCGTTCATGTAGCAGGTACCGCCCGTCTTGCTGGTGTTCATCAGCACAAGCACCGTCACGTTGTCCATCCGCGACGCGGAGACGGCCTTGCCGGCATACTGCAGGACCTTCGCGTTGTCGCCGCCCACGGCCGATCCGCCGCCGAAGTCGCCGGAGAAGACCGTCTGTGAGCCGTTGAAGAACTCTTCGTTCTTGGAAACAGCGTTGACCAGGTAAACGTTGAAGCGATCGCGCAGGGACTTGTAAGGTTCCACGGAGAAAAGGTTCTCTGCCGCGTTGCGGGCCATCTTCTCGAAGGTTCCGTCGGCGATCAGGCGGTCGGAATAGGCATCGCCCGTGATGACCAGGTCGATTCCCGCGCCCTTCGAAGCGGTCTGCAGGGTCTTCACCTTTCCGTCTGCCGTGAAGTCTTTGGATTCATAGCGCTCGATCGGCGTGCCGAACTGTTTCTCCAGGTAAGAGATGGCATTGTCGATGATCTTGCCGTAGCCGGAGCTGTCCATGATGGTCGCATAGACAAGCGTGTTTTCAGGACCGATGATGACCAGCTGGTTGGCGCCGGAGAAAGGATAGGCCTGAGTACCCCATTCTGAATAGAAGGGTGCCTCTCCCTCCGGATAGTCGTACAGCGAGTACCGGATAAAGGATTCCCACTCGGCGCCGCTTTCCTTGAGCGCTTGCTTGAAGTGCTCGTCCCAGGTCTTTTGATCGCTGATCTCTGCCTCGTTGTCGAGATACGTGATCACGCCCAGGCCCTTGTCCCTGGTCAGCTTGTAGAACCGCTCCAGCGTCGTGAGATACTCGACGGACATGGCGTAATCGTACTCTGGCGCGACGCTGAACAGCACCGTGTACTGGTTCTTGCGGAACTCCGCTTCCAGGTCGAGGGTCTTGCCGGAGATCGTCTTCACCTTCGGGGATTTCGGCGCAGGAATCTTCGAGGCAATCATGTCCTCCATCGTAAAACGGTTGTCATTGTAAAGCCCGGGCCAAAGCTTCCAGTAATTGTCGAGCATTCCGAAAGATGTCGGGAAGACGCCGGAGAGCTGGTTGCTGTAGGCTTCGAAGAATGACAGGTTCTTGAGGTTGCCGAAGGATTCCGGAATGCCGCCGGTCAGGTGGTTTTGATTGAGTCGCAGCGTTTCGAGATTGAACAGCGTGCCCAGTTCCGGAATCAAGGTTCCGGTAAGGTTCATGTTGTTCATGCCAAGGACACGGAGATTCTTGAGTTTCTGGATATCCGCGGGGATGGGCTGGGGATCCGTGAACATGGCGTTGTTGAAGTACAACTCCTCCAGGCTTTCCAGGTCAAACAGGCTGGCGGGGAACTTGCCGCTCAGGGCGTAGCCCTGCAGATACAGTTTCTTCAGATGCTTGAGCTTTCCGATGGCCGCGGGCAGCGGCTTGTACCCGGAGGTGGCCGGTTCGTTCTCGGTGAGGTTCAGGCCTTCCAGTTCCGTCAGGTCGGCAATCTCGTCGGGAAGGTATCCTTTGAGGTGATTGCCCCAGAAAGTGATATCCTTTACGTGGCCGGAGGCATCCGTCGTGACGCCGTACCAGGTGCCGACCGGATCGTCGGTGCACCAGTTGTCCTTGTTAACCCAATGATCACCGTCGTTAGCCTTGTAGAAGGCTACAAGGGCCGCACGTTCCTTGATCATATACTCGGGAATACCCATCTGGGTGAAAGTGATGGTTACGGGGTCAGCCTTCCCGTTCTTGTCCTTCACGGTCACTTTGCCCGTACGCTCGTCGCCCTTGTTGGCGGCGAACTTGAACTCCAGCGTGCCGCTCTGGAGGGCTTTCGTCTGGATGAAGGTAATCCAGGTTTTTGCGGAATTTTCAACTTCGACGGAGATGTCCGCTTTCGCCGTGTTATACTTGATATCAACCGTGCTGGTGCCGCCCTGATACGGGATCGCCGTCGTTTCGCCGACCTGGATGACCTTCTTCTCTTCCTGCTCGAAGGTCAAGGTCTGCGGTTGGACTCTCCCGCTCTTGTCCTTGACGGTCACTTTTCCGGTACGGGGATTCGTGGTTTCATTAGACTTGACCTCGAAAGTCAGCTTGCCACTATTCAGCGACTTGGTGCCGGCATAGGAAATCCAGGACTGGGCTGCGGACTCAATCTCAACCATAAACTCCGTGTTGTAGCGGACATCGACCGTGACCGTGCCGCCTTCCTGCGGAATCTTCGTCACGGATCCGACTTCGAGCATCGTCTTGGCCGACTGCTTCAGCGCCACGCTAGCCGTAAGCCCTTCGCTCTGGAAGGAGACGCTGCCTGTAATCTCATCGGCCGAAGTTGCCGCCGATGCCGTAACGGTCACCGAACCGACGCCTTCGCCCGAAGCCGGCGATATCTTGAACCCCGAACCGCTCACACTCGCGGTCCACGCATAATTGGCCGAGACCTGAATGGTCTGTGACCCGCCTTCCTCCGCAAAGGAAAGGCTCGACGGACTAACCGTCAAATAAGGATCTTCATGGCACCCCGCCAGCAGCAAGAGTGACACGCAGCTCAAAAGGGCAAGGAGATGTTTCATGGATATAAGTTTAAATTAGGTTATCATATTAGGGCAGGATTACGGGCGGGGCGGTGGGTTCGAAGCGGCGGGTGCCGGCGTCCTTGTAGGGAGGACGGGAGGTTTCGGCGGCTTTCGTGGCGGCGGCGCCGCGGTTTACGGCGTCGTATTCAAGGAAGGCGTCGAAGCTCGGGGTTTCGCCGCTCAGTTTCATGATCCGTTGGTAGATGGCCCAGCGGGAAGGCGCATTGAAATACGGTGCGTCCTCGTTCATCATGCTGTTTTCCGTCGGCCGCCATACGCCGGTAGCATAGAGGGCTCCGCCTTGATAGATGCCGACTTCGTTCTTGTAGCGGCTGTCCGACAAGAAGGCGCTCCAACGGATCTTCTTCGGGTCATTCGTGAAATCGACATTGGCATACCAGCCATATTGCTCGTAGAGACGCTGGTAGTCAGCAATCAATTCTTCCGGCATCGACATTTCGTAGGACGAATACTCGTCTGCCAGGAACCCGAAGCCATGGCCGCCCGCCTCATGCTGCAGGATGGCGGCAAACGCATCGGCATGGTTCCCGAAACTGGAGAAGAAGGCGACACTGGATTGCAGCGACTGGGACATACGGGCCGTGCCGGCGTTGCGGCGCGTGTTGACCATGACCGGTATCAGCAGGTTTTCCTTGGTGACGCCGGGCGCCTTCAGGGCGTATTCATAACACTTGTCCAGATTTCCGCTTGTTTCAGTGCCGTTGCCGAACGTGGTCCCGAACGCGGTCGTGTAGCCTGCGCCAATCCGGTCGTGTGTCGACACGGCCTTCACCGTATAGACATTGAAGCGGTTGCGGAAGGTCTTGTAGGGTTCGATGGCAAAGAATTCTTCCATCGCCTGCTTCATGAGGGTCTCATACAGGCCGCCGCTTGCCATGTCCTTGTCGCTGTAGCCGTCACCCAGGAAGACGATGTTGATGCCCTTGCCCACCGAGGCTTTCTGCAAAGTCAGCACCTTTCCGTCCTGAGAGAAGTCCGTGGACGTGTAAACGGGTGCATCGAGCGGTCCTAGCACACTTTCCAGGAACGGAATCAGGTCGTCGTAGGCAGACAGATCTCCTTCGTGGGCTTCAAAGCGCTTGCGAACCGGGTCGGGAATATGGAGCACCGAACTGAACAGCACGTTTCCGTTCTTGTCGTACACTTCTGCGTTAGGCGTGGCATGGTCAATGAACAGGTTCCCGTAATAGGGGCCATAGAAGAAATTGTACCACTGGTCATAACCCTTTTCACGGATGGTATTCCTTTCCAGGGTCTTTTCGCTGTCGCTGAAATCATGTCTTTCGGGATGCCAGATCGTCGCGATGATCTCCAGGCCGTCCTGACGGTATTTCTCATAATACTCTTTTATGGACGGCATCAGGGTAACCGAATAGGGGCACCACGTCGCCCAGGTGAGATAGACGGTATAGTCGTTCTTGGCCACGACGTCGGCGAAGGTGAAGGTCCGGCCCTCGAAATCAGTGACGGTCCCCTGGGGCCAGTACCCGGGAATATCGACATTGCTGATATCGAAGCCATAGCCTTCATCCTGCTGCAGGATTGCGGCCAGCCTCTGTGCAAGCTGTTCACCTTTCACCTGGAAGACAGTCTGGGGGATTTTGCCGGAGAGCCGGTTGTACCGCAGGTTCACCCCCTGCAGATCCAAAAGCCTTGCCCAGGAGGCGGGAATGGTTCCCGTAAAATGATTGTCCTGAATGAGGAAGGCATACAGCTTGTCGGAACTACCCAAACTTTCCGGCAGCGGGCCGGTCAGCTGCTTGTTGTAAAAAAACCACACCCAGGACAGCGATTTCATGTCGCCGAAACAGTCAGGGAGACTCTCCAGGGCGGTATCCTCCACGTCCAACATTTCAAGGTGCGTCAATTTGGCGAAAGACGCAGGGAGCGTACCGACCAGCCCCGGTTCATGCTGGATTTTGAGCTCCGTGAGGAATGGCGCCAGGTCGCCAATGCTTTCAGGAATCTTTCCTTTCAGGCCGAACCCATTGATGTTGAGGGATAGTGAAGAGACGTTGCCATATCCATCGCCGTAGATAATAACGCCTTCCCATTCATTCAGGTCTTCTGCCTTTCCCCAGCCTTTTTGTTTTTTCCAGTTCGGACCGTCCAGGGCATTGTAGAAGGCCATCAAGGCATTGCGAATCTTCGTTTTATCATCGATGGCTTTCTGCGTGAACGCCAGGCTGACGGAAGCGGCCTTGCCGTTCTTGTCCTTGACGGTGACCTTTCCGGTGCGCTCATCGCCTTCGTTGGCTTTGAAACTGAATTCCAGCTTGCCGCTCTTGAGCGCCTTGGTCTGGATGAAAGTAATCCAGGACTGGGCTGACTTTTCAACTTCGACCTGCAGGTCGGTATTGTATTCGACATCCACTGTGAAAGTGCCGCCTTCCGCGGGGATCGTCGGCGTTTCGCCGACTTTGATCACCTTCTTTTCCTCTTCCTGCACGAAGGTAAGCGTTTGCGGCTGAGCCTTGCCGTTCTTGTCCTTGACCGTCACCTTGCCGGTACGCTCGGCACCATCGTTGGCGGTGAAGCTGAATTCCAGCTTGCCGCTGTTCAGCGACTTGGTGCCTGCGAAAGAGATCCAGGACTGGGCTGCGGATTCGATCTCGACGGTGAACTCCGTGTTGTAGCGGACATCGACTGTAATCGTGCCGCCTTCCTGCGGAATCTTCGTCACGGAGCCGACTTCGAGCATCGTCTTGGCCGACTGCTTGAGCGCTACGCTCGCGGAGAGTCCTTCGCTCTGGAAGGAGACGCTGCCCGTAACTTCATCGGCCGAGGTGGCAGCCGATGCCGTGACGGTCACCGAGCCGACACCCTCGCCCGAAGCAGGCGATATCTTGAAATTCGAACCGCTCACACTCGCGGTCCAGGCATAATTGGCCGAGACCTGGATGGTCTGCGACCCGCCTTCTTCCGGGAAGGAGAGATTTGACGGATTGACCGTCAGATAAGGATCTTCATGGCATCCTGCCAGCAGCAGGAGTGACACGCAGCTCAAAAAGGCAAAGAAGCGTTTCATGGTTATCGATTTGAGGGGTTATCTTATTTACGGTTCACGGCATCGTATTCGAGGAACTTGTCGAAGCTCGGGGTTTCGCCGCTCAGTTTCAAAATACGCTGGTAGATGGCCCAGCGGGAAGGAGCGTTGAAGTATTCCACGTTCTGGTTCATCATGCTGTTGGGGGAAGGCCTGTAGGCACCTGTGGTGCAATTGGCGGCTCCCTCATATACGCCGATTTCATCCTTGTAACGTCCGTCAGAAATGAAGGCGCTCCATTTCACATTCTTCGGGTCGTTGGTGAAGTCGATGTTGGCGTGCCAGCCGTACGCCTTGTAAAGCCTGTTGGATTCGGTGATGTAATCCTGGGACACTTTCACATTTTGCGTCGCATACTCGTCGGCGAGGAAGGCGAAGCCGTGGCCGCCCGCCTCGTGGCGCAGCGTCGGCCCGAAGAGTGTGCCGTCGTTGCCATAGGATGAACAGAAGGCTACGCCGGACTGGAGCGACTCGCTCATGTCGGTGATACCGCCATGATAGATGGAATTCACCAAAACGCAGACCAGCAAGTTCTTCTTGTCCTTGATGCCGGGAACTTTCAGTGCATAGTCATAGCACTTGTCCGTCGATCCGGAGGTGGTGACGCCATTGGTGATCACCGCGCCAAGCGCTGTTGAATTCTTGCCGCCGGTCCGTCCGTTCTTCGAGACCACATTGACCATATACACGTTGAAACGGTTTCGGAAGGTCTTGTACGGCTCGATGGCGAAGAACGCCTCCATGGCCTGTTGCATAGTGCTTCCGTAGAGGTTGCTGGCGATATCCCTATCGGTGTAGGCATCACCCATGAAGACCAGGTTGATGCCCTTTCCGACCGTGGCGGTCTGGAGTGTGACGACGGTGCCGTCCTTGGAATAATCGGTGGAAGCGTATTCATCGTCTTCAAGCGGCCCGAAGATATCCTCGAGGAAAGGAATCAGGTCGAAGAAGGCCACGTGGCCGAACCGGCCCCGGGATGGGTCGCTGACACTCTTGGAGCAACTGAAGATGATATTGCCCTTGCTGTCGATGACGTTGACGAAAGGTGTACTTCCCGAGCCGATGGCTGCTTCTTCGGTAAAGGTCAGCTCGTCCGAAGAGAAATTATACCATCGGTCATAACCGTTTTTCTTCAGGAAATCCTTCTGGGTCTTGTTCCCATCCGAGTCACCCCAGGCCGGATAGGCAATCACTTCCAGGCCGGAAGCGTGATACTTTTCGTGCATGCGTTTGACCAGCGGCAGCAGTTGGGCGGAATAGTTGCACCAGGAGGCCCAGCGGAAAACCACGGTCGCCTTGTTCTTGGAAACGATCTCCTGATAAGGAATCGGATTTCCGGTCATCACATCGTTCAGTCCGTGTCCGGGCCAGTAACCCGGAATGTCGCGATCCTTGACGGAGAATGGATTCACGGCCCTGTATTCGTCCTCTTCGAGCACTTGACCATGGTTGATATACATGTTGATCCAGTATCCGGGATCGGCGGCTGTATAGAAATAGTCCGGAATCTGGCCGTCCAGCTTGTGGGAGTAAAGGGTCATTTTGGAACCAAGCCGGAGCCAGGATTCGGGGAACGATCCCGTGAAGCCGTTATTCGAGATGGTCAGTCCCGTTTCATAGATGCCTTCTACCGTTGCATCCGCCATCAGGCCATCGCTTTCACCCAGCGTTACCGGCAGCGGGCCGGTCATCGAGAGGTTGTTGTTTATAGAAGCATAACCCAGCGGCATGCCGGCAAACACATCCGCGAGGCTTGTCATGGAGGTAGACTCTATGACAAGCGCCTTCAGATGTTTAAGGCTGTTGAAGCTCTTGGGAAGCGTGCCGGTAACGCCGGGCTGGTTCTGAATCCAGAAGTGGACGCAGGCGGTCAACTCGTCAAAACAGTCGGGGAACGACCCCTTCATCTTGAATTCTCCGTTGAAATCCAGCTTCAGTTCGTGGGTTTCGCCATTCCAATTCACGCCTTGCCATGAATTGAGACTCTTTTGCGTATCCCACTTGTCCCGGAGGTTCCAGTGCGCGCCGTCCATTGCGTCATAGATTTTCATCAAGGCCGTCTTGATCCGGCTTTCTTCATCCGGGTTTACGGTTATCGCACAAGTCGCCGATTTGCCGCCGGCAGAAGCCTTGATCTCCGCCTTGCCCTCAGAAACGGCCTTGACCACACCATCCTTGACGGTCGCCACCTTTTCGTTGGAAGACGACCAGGACACGGTCTTGTCGGTAGCATCGTCGGGCTTGACCGTGGCGGTCAGGGTCAGCGTACCGCCGACCTCCAGCGTGGCCGTGGCCTTGTCGAGTGTCACGGATTCCACCGCAATCACTTTCTTTTTCTCCTGCTCGAAAGTGAGCGTCTGTGACTGGACCTTGCCGCTCTTGTCCTTGACCGTCACTTTACCCGTACGCGATTCCGTCTTGTCGTTGGCTTTGACGTCGAAGGTCAGCTTGCCGCTGCTAAGCGACTTGGTGCCGACGAACGAGATCCAGGACTGGGCTGCAGATTCAATCTCGACGGTAAACTCCGTGTTGTACTGGATGTCCACCGTAACCGTGCCGCCTTCGGCCGGAATCTTCGACACGCTTCCGACCTGGATGGTCGATTTGGCCGACTGCTTCAGGGCCACGCTGGCCGTCAGTCCTTCACTTTGGAACGAGACGCTGCCCGTAACTTCATCGGAAGAACTGGCGGCCGAAGCGGTGACCGTTACCGAACCGACGCCTTCGCCCGAAGCGGGGGAGATCTTGAACCCCGAACCGCTTACGCTCGCAGTCCATGCATAGTTGGCCGAGACCTGGATGGTCTGCGACCCGCCTTCTTCCGGGAAGGAGAGATTTGACGGATTGACCGTCAAATAGGGATCTTCGTGGCAGCCAGCCAGCGACAGGACCAGGCCAAGCAGGGACAGGAGGGGGAGAAAACGTCGCATAATCAACCTAATTTTGTTTAAAGATAGCAAATAATCCGCACTTTTCCATGGCGCCATTTGCTATTACAAAGATAACGAACGCTCCGGGCCCTCCCGCATGCGCACATACGTATAATGTACGTAGTACGTAGAAATTACGTAGAAACGTTGCGTAAATCGCCTGATTCACGTATATTTGTGCACAAACCAGATGCTTATGAGCCGAATGATCCTGTTTCTGCTGTTATGGGTGCTCCCGCCTTCGGAATTGCTGGACAAGGCCGGGGAACTGTTCGACGGGCAGCATTGGCACCAGACCATCGAGGTCATCAACGAGTCTTTGCCCGAACTTCGCCAGTCCGGAGACGAAGAGACGCTCGCGGAATGTCTGAGCATGCTTTCCATCGCGTATTTCCGTATCGGGGCATTCGCTCCCGCCTGGGATGCCCAGTACGAGTGCTATCAGCTGGACCTTGCCAGCGGCGATGCCGGTAATATCAGTTCTTCGCTCAATACCCTGGCGGGCATCTGCCTGGCCATGGAAAACTACGACGAGGGAGAACGGCTCATCAAGGAGGCCATCTCTTACGAGGAGTCGCTCGGGCAGACAGAGGGCCTGGCCGTCCGTTATGGCATGGCGTCCGACATCCTTCTCAAACAGAACAAGGTGGATGAAGCCATCGACTATGCTTCCCGGGCACTGGAAATAGACCAGGCGGCCGGAAGGCCCATTAAGGTAGCTGTCAGGAAGTCGCAGCTGGCGGCAGCCTATCTTGAAGCGGGGAAATTATCCGAAGCGGCCCGGCTCATCGACGAGGCGGCACGGACTTTCGAAGCCGTACAAGACCTTCATTCCCTGACCGTTTGCCGTCATCAGCAAGGCATGATTGCCGCCAAGCGCGGCAATTTCCGGCAGGCTGCGAATTATTTGCGCGAAGGCCTGACCCTGAGCCGGCAGACCGGAGAACTCCTGCTGCAGCGAAACATCACCCGCGACCTGGCCGTCATGCTCAAGGATGCCGACCCCAGGGAAGCCGTCAGTTATATGCAGGAGGTCTTGGTGCTTTCCGATACGCTCTTCCATCAGGAAATGACACGCCAGATGGCGGAATTGGCCATCCAGAATGATCTGGCACTCAAGGAGCATACGATTGCCTTGCAGGAAGAAACGCTGAACATGCGCCGCAAGCAGATATGGATCCTTATCGGTCTGCTGGTGCTGCTTTTGGCGCTGGCACTGGTGATGATGCGGCTGATCTTCATCCACAAGCGCGACAAGAAACTGTTGCAGCAGGCCTCCGACATCAAAGACAAGCTCATCGTGCTGGGCGGCGGATCTGCCAGCCCGAAAGATGCGGAAGAAGTATCACAGCTGCTCAAGAAACTCTCCGAATCGGGATCCAGCCCGCTTTCCGTGCTCACGGCCCGAGAGCGGGAAATCGCCCTTTTATGCAGCAAAGGACTTGTAAACAAGGAAATAGCAGACCGTCTCGCGCTCTCGCTGCGTACGGTCGAGACCCACAAGAACAATATCTTCCGCAAACTCGGCATCAACTCCACGGCCGAGCTTGTGGACCTGCTTCAGGCGGAATCCAAGTGACAGTAGTTCTCTCTGGCTTGCGTTTTATTCCCGGATGATCTTGATCTCGCCGTGGAGGCCGACGGCGATGATCTGGGAGGGTTCGCCGGTGGCGCCTTCCTCGAGATAGGGGTCGGCGACCCAGTCGACGGCGTCGATGATCTCGAGGGGGATGTCCTCATAGAAGGCGGGCGCCGGCTCGCCGGAAATGTTGGCCGAGGTCGAGACGATCGGTTTACGGAAACGGCGGATCATTTCCACGCAGAAATCGTTCATCGGAATACGGATGCCGGCGCTGCCGTCTTCTGCCACGACGTTGGGCGCCAGACCCATGGCGCCGGGATAGATAATGGTCATCGGTTTGTCGTTGACTTCGAGCAGGTTGATGGCCACTTCGGGAATCACTTTCACGTATTTGCCGAGCATGTCGGCATCGGCGACCAGCGTAATGAGGCTCTTGCTGTCGGAGCGTTGTTTGAGGGCGAATACCTTCGCCACGGCTTCCTCGTTGGTAGCATCGCATCCGATGCCCCAGACCGTGTCGGTCGGGTAGAGGATGATGCCGCCCGCCTTGAGCGTTTCCACGGCTGCTTTCACTTCTTCAAGATCGATTTCCTGTTCCATGGGTATGTGTTTTTAAAGATTTTGTTCAGAATGCCGGATGGATGTCCGTCGTAACCGGATAATGGTCCGACCAGGGGACGCGGGTGATTTCGTGCCGTGTGGCCGAGAATTCCTGAGGGAGCAGGACATAGTCGATACGCAGCATCGGCCAGAGCACCGCGTACGTGCTGCTGAATCCCTTGCCCGCCTCCACGAAACTGTCTTTCTTGGTCCGGATCAGCTTGTGGTAGGTGTAGGACAGGGGTGTGTCGTTGAAGTCGCCGCAGACCAGCGAGGGCCAGGCGCTCTGCGCTTCGCTCTCCAGCAGCGCGGACACCTGCTCGGTGCGCCGCCGCGTCGCTTCGCGCACCCTTCCGTGCACCTGCGCCACCTCCTCCTTGAAATGATTCTTCCGGAAGAGCCGCTTGAGCACGACCGGGAAGGAGATGCTGGAACTCTCCAGATGGCAGTTGTACACGCGGAGGGTATGACCGTCCACATCTATGTCCGTGATCAGGCACATATTGCGGCTTTCCGGGAAAGTGAGCGACTCGACGTGCCGGATGGGATATTTGCTCAGCGTCACGTTGCCGAAATAACGGTTGCCCTTGAAGAAACGCTTGGCCTTGAAGGGATATTCCGGCAGAAACGGGGCCAGCGCCGCCGAGTCGGCCACGGCGAATTCCTGCAGGCAGACGATGTCGGCACGTTGCTCAGCGAGGAACTGCCGGATGCCCGACACCGATTCGTTCATCGTGACTTTGCGGTTGCCGGCGTTGTAGCGCCCGACATTGTAGGTCAGCACGCGGAGCGAGGGGCCTTCCGCCGCGGTTTCCTCATGCCCGAATTTCACGAAGCGGTCGGCCAGCAGCAGCGTGGGCAGCAGCGCGATGACCGGGATGAGCAGGATCCGGCGGTACTTGAAAACGGCGATCAGCAGCAGGAACAGGTTGAGCAGCACCAGCGGCACGTAATACAGCCCGAAAAACATCACGACCGGATGGCGGACGGGATGGAGGAAGGGTGCAAGATACGAGACCAGCAGCGCCGCGGCAGCGGCGATGGCCAGCAGCAGGAACAGACCTGCACCCAGGGTTTTCCGGCGTCTTCTCAGTGCCATTCCGAATACATCTTGCCCTGCTTTTTCCAGATCAGGATCAGGATCAGCCCGAAGAGCATGCCGCCCAGGTGGGCGAAATGGGCCACGCCGTCGCTCGTGCCGAGGATGCCGGTGAGCATCTCGATGGCCGCGAAGATGATGACAAACCATTTGGCCTGCAGCGATACGGGCGGGAAGAGCAGCGTCAGCGTGTAGTTGGGGTAGAGCATGCCGAAGCCCAGCAGGAGGCCGTAGATGGCGCCGGAGGCACCGACAGTCGGCACGTTGAGCATTCCGGGTACGAAGAAGTGAAGCACCGCCTCATGGCAGATGGCGGCGCCCAGACCGCAGACGAAATAGTAGATGAGGAACTTCTTGCTGCCCCACATCCTTTCGAGCACCGGTCCGAAGACGATGAGCGACCACATGTTGAAGAAGATGTGGCCGAAGCCGCCGTGCATGAACATGTGGGTCACCAGCTGCCACCAGTGGAAGAAGGGCGAGTCCACGGGGAACAGGGCGAACCATTCATACATGGGATTGCCGATGAATTCGGTTCCCAGGAAGATGATGATATTGATAATGAGCAGATTCTTGACTGCCGGGGGTAGATTTCTCAACATAGTTTCTTCTCCAGTTCTTCGGTTGTGAGGATGGTCATGCACCTGCGTCCGTCGGGCGTGAGATTGGGCTCCCGGCAGGCGAAGAGTTGGTCCACCAATAATTGTGCCTCGTCCGCGCGGAGGCTTCCGCCGCCGCTTGCGGCCGCCGAGGCTGCCATCCTGGCCGCCAGCAGGTGGTTCTGGTCTTCGAGCGAGCTGTCGTCCTTGAGGGTGGCCACGAGCGAGTCGATGCAGGTGCGGACCTGCTCTTCATCGACCGGATAGCCTTCCGGCAGCGCGTTCACCACCACGGTGTTGCCTCCGAAATCCTGGATATCGAAGCCCAGGCGGGCCGTCAAGTCTGGCTGCTCGAGGACGGCGAGATAGTCCTCCGCACTCAGCCGGACTGTCACGGGGAAGAGGGTCTGCTGCCGAACCGGCTGTTTTTCAGCGATTTTCTCAAGATAGCGCTCGTAAAAGATCCTTTCGCGGGCGCGGCGCACGTCGACCACCATCATACCCGACTTGACGGGTGTGACAATATAGCGCCGCTGAAGGACGATCAAATTGTTGTGCATGGTGACGGGCTCGTCCTCGAAGAGGCGGCCTTCGCCGGCGGGAATGGTGGGAAAGACGGGTGCAGGGCCGCTTGCCGGCCCGGCCGGGGCACCGGGCGTATAGCCCGGGACCTCGTCGAAGGGGTTGAACAGCGGGCTGTAGTCGATGCGGGGCGGGCGGTGCCATTCGGCACCGCCGCCGCTCCCGCTTTCGCGCGGGCTGAAGACGGGGATGTCCGGCGCACCTTTCATATCGAAGTCGATGCTCGGGGTGAAATCGTTCTTGCCCAGCGCCTCACGGACAGCGGCCGTGAGGATTTCGAACAGCATCCCTTCGTCTTCGAATTTGACTTCCGTCTTGGCGGGGTGGATGTTTACGTCCACGCGCTCCGGCTCCGTTTCCAGGAAGAGGAAGTAGGCCGGGGTATAGTCGTCGGGCACCAGCTTCTCATAGGGCTTGCAAACGGCCTTGTGGAAGAAAGGCGAGCGGAAATAGCGTCCGTTGACGAAGAAAAACTGGCTGCCGCTGCTCTTGCGGGCATCTTCGGGGTTGCCGATATAGCCGCTGATGCGGACCAGACTCGTATCGACCTTGACCTCCACCAGTTCCTTGGCCAGGTTCATCCCGAAGATGTCGAGGATGCGCTTCTTCAGGGTGGTGGCAGGTTTCAGGTTGTGGATCTCCTTGCCGTTGGATGTCAGCTTGAAAGCCACTTCAGGACGGATGAGGGCCACCCGCTGGAATTCCTGGATGATGGCCCGCAGTTCCGCATTGTCGGACTTGAGGAACTTGCGTCGCGCCGGCACGTTGAAAAAGAGGTTGCGGACGGCGAAGTTGCTGCCTTTCGGGGCGGCGACGGGCTGCGTGCGGGGCGGTTTCGATTCGGAGATCTCGACCTGCACGCCCACCTCGTCATCTTCGCGGCGGGTGCGCAGCGTCACCTCCGATACCGCGGCGATCGAGGCGAGCGCCTCGCCGCGGAAGCCATAGGTGAGGATGCGCTGCAGGTCTTCGGCCGTGGCGATCTTGCTGGTGGCGTGGCGCTCGAAGCAGAGCACCGCTTCTTCCGGCGTCATGCCGCAGCCGTCGTCGATGACCTGGATCAGCGTTTTACCGGCATCGAGCACCGAGACGATGACGCTGCGGGCACCGGCGTCCACGGCGTTCTCGACCAGCTCCTTCACGACGGAGGCGGGCCGCGTCACCACTTCGCCGGCGGCGATCAGGTTCGATATGTTCTGCGGAAGTACCTGGAGCATCTATTGGACAAGCAGGAGGATGAAACCTTTCGAAAGGTAGTAGGCAGCCGCGGCGATGGCGATTATCGTCAGGGCGAGGATGACCTTCTTGGCGATGCTGATCGGCGAGGTGTCCTTTTCCTTGGAGAGTCGCTTCTCTTCATAAGTCTGGCGGAAGGACCCGCGGATGTGCATGCCGGGGATGTACCGGCGCCCCGTATCTTCCTCGATCAGGCCCTCTTTCCTGGCCATGGCCTCGATCTCACTGCCGGGCATGGTCTTGCCGTATTTCTTGTAGATTTCCTCGAGCCGCTCCTTGCGCTCGTCGTAGTAGCGCGGCTCGTAGTGGAACACGCGGTGCTCGGGGATGTGCCAGAATTTGAATCCGAAAGCCATGGTCGAAAACGTTTAAAAACGGGTATACACGTTTAGGTTGTTGTGACAAAGGTAATCATTTTTTATCTTTGCGGAAACAAAGGCATTATTCCAGATGGATTTCAGAGTAGGAAACGGATACGACGTACATCAGCTGGCCGAAGGACTGCCGCTGGTGCTGGGCGGGGTAGCGATCCCCCACACGAAAGGCTGCGTGGCCCATTCCGACGGCGACGTGCTCATCCACGCGCTCTGCGACGCCCTCCTGGGCGCCCTGGCCCTTGGCGATATCGGCCACCACTTCCCCGACACCTCCGACGAATACGCCGGCATCGACAGCAAGATCCTGCTCTCCCGCGTCGTGGCGATGATCCGCGACCGCGGCTGGGAAATCGTCAACGTGGACAACACCCTTCTCGCCCAGAAGCCGAAAATCGCGCCCTACATCCTGCAGATGCGCCAGACCCTGGCCGAAGTGATGGGCATCACTCCCGACCGCGTCTCCGTCAAGGCCACGACCACCGAACGCCTCGGCTTTACAGGACGCGAAGAAGGCATCGCAGCTTATGCCACGTGCCTTCTTCGCGAAAACCGATAAACGGTATTATTTCTTCTTGCTGACTGTCTGCCCGATGAGGAAGCAGATGGCGGCGATGACCATGCCGTTGATGGCGGGGAAGCCCCACTTCACGAGATTGGCCACGACGGCGCCGAGGACGACGCCTGCGACGGCCCACCAGTCGACCGTCTTTTCAGCGACGGTTCCGGCGGCGTAGGCCTTGCGGTTCATGAAGTAGTGGAGGATCAGGATGATGCCCACCGGCGGGAGCGTGCAGTTGAGCACGTTGAGCCAGCCGCAGAAGTTCCAGTAGAGCCAGACGGCGGCAACCGTACCCAGGATGCCGGAGAAGATGACCATCTTCTTCTTCGTCAGACCGGCGATGTTGCTCAGGCCCAGACCGGCCGAGTAGAGGGCGTTGTCGTTGGTGGTCCAGATGTTGAGGCCGAGCACCAGGACGGCCAGGTAGAACAGGTTCAGGTTGAGCATCACTTCGAAGATATCGTTGCCTCCGGCATAGATGCTGGAAACCGCACCGAAGAGGAACATCAGCGAGTTGCCGATGAAGAAGGCGACGACGGTCGTCCAAAGGCCCACGCGACCGCTCTTGGCGAATCGCGTGAAGTTGGGTGTCGCCGTACCGCCGGAGACGAAACTTCCTACCACCAGCCCTGCGCCCGCGATGATGCCCAGGTCTTTGGTTCCCTGTGCGAACTGTTCGATCAGACCCATGTCGCCGCGGCGGACAGCCATGATCATGGCAACCGTACCGAGGATGGCTACAGCCGGGACGGCAATGTAGCTGATGATGGTCAGACTCTTGATGCCGTAGTAGGCGCTGGCGGTCATCAGTACGCCGGCGATGGCTACCAGCACATAGCCTTGCCAGGGCATGTGGTCGGGTGTCACGTCGAGGCCCATCAGTTCCTTGGCCACAGGAATGGCGAACATGGCCAGACCGACGCCGAACCAGCCGATCTGCGTGAAGCTGATCATCGCGCTGGGGAGCCAGCTGCCCTTGGTGCCGAAGCTGCGGCGGGCCAGCATGTCGAGCGAGAGACCGCTCTCCGCGCCGATGAAGCCCAGGGAGCCGGTGTAGGCGGCCAGGATCAGACCACCCAGGAGGAGAGCCCACACGAATCCCCACCAGTCGAGGCCGGCGGCCAGTTGCTGGCCGACCCACATGCTGGCGGAGAAGAAGGTGAAGCCCAGCATCACCATGAACATACTCAGGTTCGATTTCCGTCCGGCACGGTCCACCGCGCGGTCGGTGTAGTCAACGTCAGTCTTTTTCATATTCTTGCTTCAGTTTATTGATCGATGCGATACGGCGGCCGGCCAGTTCCTTCAGGTCGATGTTGCGCTGGAGGAGTGACTGCTCGTCGGCCCAGAGCGGTCCCAGGTCCTTGATGCCCCGCAGATGCGTAATGTCCAGCCAGTCTTCGAATTCCACTGGACCGGCGTAGCCGAGTTTTTCTTCCAGCAGCGCGCGGACATCGATGCGGGATGCCCGCTCCCGGATCCCTTCCCAGTATTCCAGCACTTCGTCGAAATGGACGGGGAGCTGGTAGCGGCGGGCGCCGCCGTCGTAGATGATGCATTTTTCCAGCAGCGCTTCGGGGTTGTGCTGCACGATGTAGCGGCGGAATTCCGGTGTCACGACGCCGTCCTTCCAGCCGAAGTCGATGTCCGGATGGTTGATGCCGCTTACGCCCTTGTCCTGATAGACGGTGAAGGCACCCTCGAAGAAGAAACAGTCGATCCCTTCGAAGCCGGCGAAAATGGCGCTGAGTCTCGCGGAAAGGTCTTCCATGAGCCGGAAGGCCTGCGTACCGCCGATTGTGAAGAAGATAATGCGGCGGATGCTGCCTCCTTCCAGCAGGAACTTGCGCATCAGGTGTTCGAAGCAGTACCGGAACGTGTCGCCGGTCGCCAGGATGTCGCCGACCGCCAGCACGCGGTTGCGCGTGGTGTAGATCTTGTCGTATTTGATCTTCAGGCCCTGGATGACGTGGTTCTCCGCAACCCGCTCGCACGAGACGAAATGCATGTTGCGCACACGCATCCCGCAGCGGAACGCCGCCTCTTCGAGCGGATAGTTGAGCCCGCCGCGCAAGATGGTGAGGATATCGATCTCTTCGCCCAGCCCGTTGGAGCGGAGGTAGTGGAAAGCATCGACCATTTCATCGAGCAGGGCCGTATAGCAAGGAAATCCGACGATTTCCGGAAAGGCTTCCATGGCGCGGCTGCCGGGACCGCTCAGCAGATAGTACCTGTTGTGCAGCTGCGGCACGTGCAGTCGATACAGACTCGTATCGCCGGGCAGGCCTGCAGGAAGCAGGCTCGAGCCATCTAAAGGTGTAGTCATTGAAATCCCGATTAGATTAAACCGGGATACAAAGATAAATGATTTTTGCCGCCCCTCCAAAAGAGATTTCCCGTATCTTTGCACAACCATTTCAACAGATGCCGCCTCCGGTCTTCAGCTGACCCGGATCGACTGACACTTCTCCGCTACCCGAAATTCGTTGGGAATGCCCACCATGGTCACAGACGTCTGCACGGGCGGTGTCCGTGCCCAACGGCGCCTGGTCGAGGCCATTGGGCACGGCAACATCCTCTGCAACTGCCTGTAGCCGGGGTGACTGTGCCCAACGAATTTCGGATTGGAAACAAACTCGACCCTTCTGGCTTCTATGTCCCGCCCATCATGCCCAGCCCCGACAACGTCACTCCCGACCTGATCGGGGGCGGGCATCTCTGCCGCTCGTCATGCCCGGCTCCGACCGGGCATCTCATTCACTCGCCCTCGGCGCTCATTCCAATTTTATGGTGTATCAGATTCCTCATAATCTCAACCATATCCTCATGATCCGGAAAATCGTTTGCATTCCAACTTTTGCTTCGCCAGATGGCGACAAAGCGAATTCCTTCGAGGTCTTCTTCCCTTCCTTCACAGCAAGGACAAGGACATTTGGCTTTACCTTGTACTGTGAATATGGTGCATTTGACATTTGAGTTCGACAACGAAATGTTGCTTGATTATCTCTGTTCGACTTATGGGGGTCACATTGACTAATCGCACTAAACACATCGGCCTCGCATTTCTTGCGAGGCCGAGAATTGTTAAATACTGATTAAAACCTAATCTCCTAGCGCTTCTGCTGCTGCCGATGCCATTTTCTGAGAGATTTTCAAATATTGACTTTCTTGTGCTGGTGTCATATTGTCATCAGCGTTATCAAGTTTCTCTAACAAACTTTGTGCTTTTTCCATATATGATACATACTCTGTAAGAGCGTTCATATCACCTGAATTTACCTTTTTAGACAAAGCGATGTATTTATCTACAATCGTCTCAAAATCGTTTAGTATAGAATCCCAGTCAATAGAGGAATCTGAAGAAGTATTATCCACATCAACTACTTCTATTTCCGTCTCATCGTCGACGATCATTGAATAAGACTTTGGCAAATCTTGTTGCTTTCCCAGCCACACATTTTGGCCAATTAATATGTGGAACTTGGGTTCTATCTCACCATTATATATTTTGGTCATCACTTTGTATTCATCCTCGTCGAATCCTACGCTGGAAAGATTGCAATTCCATACATATTTATATTCCTGACCAGGAGTAATGCAATACTCAAGTAATTTGCCCGCACCAGGAGTTTCCCCTTCCGTAAGAGTTACAACATCATTATGATATTCATCTTCAATAGTAAAACCTATTCCCCATAGATATTTACCGTCTGAATCGTATGGAGGCCATGAAGAGCACCTATTGCAGTCTATTGTGCCATTATATCCTCTCCATTCTTTTTCTATTCCTAAAACATTATTTTTCACAACGGTAAAAGTAACGTCTAAAAAGAACCTAGGTTGGCCAGCTATATCTGTCCTACTTTCGTCACGCAAAATGTTCAAAGTGACATCCTTGACATCATAATACTTTGCTAAAGTACCTTTAATTTCTGGTGTGGGGTTAAAACTGATTCCAGAATTGCTTCCAGTTTTGCTTCCACACGAAGCCACAACGAATAGGGTGGCAAGAAATAATAATTTTTTCATAATAAAGAAAACTATTAATAAACTGTTGTCCGGAGAATATTTACCATAACGTAAGTTGCTCGACAGCGCCCGCCTCCGGAACAACCACGGGACCTGTCGGCTGATTATAAAGTTCGCTGATGTCAGCCCTCTGAAAGAGGACTTGTCCGATTGAGGTAGAGAATGAAGACTTGGACCTAGAGCATACCACTTCTTCGAAAGGATGAGCATAAGGAAGTCGCTAACGATTATCCATATCTGCGTGTAGACTGCGTTCTGGGAGGTTCCATAGAAGGTCTTGATGCGCAGATGCTGCTTGATATGCTTGAAGAACAGTTCAATCTGCCAACGCTCACAGTACAGTTCCGCTATAGTGAGTGGGTCTTCGTTTGCAAAGTTGTTGGTCAGGAAACGATAGATCTTCCCGGTTTCAAAGTTTTCGTACACTACAAGTCTCAGCGTATCGGGATACTTCCAGGTTGAATAATATCCAGTGAGCTTGATGGTCTTATCTGAAAGGGCACCGGGCCCTTTGTTAACCGATCTGGACTCAATGCCCTCATAGGACATGTTGTCCTTGGCAAGAGTGACGAAATAAGCACTCTTCTGCTGAAAGTACTTGTAAAGCTTCTTAAACGCAACATATCCCTTACCCATCAGGTAGAATTCACCGGCTTCGACAGGGACTTTGTCCATGACTATAGCGTCGTTGGCCTCCCAAATCTTGGATCGGGGCATAACCTTGATCCCCGACCGGTAGAGGTCTTCGCAGTGGTTAAGTTTAGTCTCAATGACTCTCAGACCGGCCCTGTCGATGAACTGAGCAAAGCTCATCACCATGATCTGGTCACGGCAATTGAAATTGATTGCGTGCTGGTCGCCCTTGTAGCTTTCGACACACTTCTTGAACTCGTATTCGATGAAGATAGACATAATCTGAGCGAAGATTGTTTTTCCTTTTTTCATGGCTTGCAGACGGCGTCTTAAGGTGCGTCCGAAAAGTTACAAGTTCTTATCGCAATAATTTCTGAGCCTTGTATATTATAGAAGCTAAACAGTTAAATCTAATTGGAGAAATGTTTTCCGGATAGTAGTGTATCAACTAATGATTGAATATCTTGAACTTCGACTTGGCCTAAGACGATACGCCCTTTGTTTTTTCCGTAAAGTACCGTCTGTCCGTCATTGTTATGTCCCATGTACAGCCTTGGTGAAAGGGGCGTTGAAGAAATGCCCATCAAGTCAAATATTTCAACGCATGAACTGAATATAACGTCTGGCTTTAGAACAGACAGTAAATTGCAGGTTATCGGTTTGAAAATGCTTTTAAGAGCTCTTTGATCCGCCTTATTCATATTGTTCCATGTATCGGACGTAGCCAAAGGAGTGAAAAGATCTATATGAATAGCCGTATTAGGCACAGCGCCCGTATAAAAACTGGCGGCAAGGGGCGCTAAATACTTTGCCCATTGACTGAAAAAGCGCATATAAGGATTTTCCGAGAAATATGAATTGAGGGCAGAGCGATAATCTGCAAGATCAGAAGAAGACAAGTATTTCTTTCCCACCAGATGAGCCGCTTTCGGGAAACGAAGGGCAACTGAAATATGCTCGTTTTCAGCGATGAATTCCTTGTAAGAAGGATTGATGGAAACGGTGACAATCTTTTGTTGCGAGTTTGTGTAAGCATCGTGATCGCCGAACCACAATACAGGTATGGAAGGCGTTATAATACAATCGTTTCCAATGAATGGCAGAAACGCCCGCCAAGTATCTAGAACAATGAGGTCTAAAGAGTCCATTAGTCCTTATCGGCTGCCAGCTCCGGACAGAAGGGATTATACCAATGAAAAAAGTGTGGAGCTTTTCGTTTATCAGCGTCGAGGCCTGGTAAACCTTTATCCGAATAAACACTCCACACCTGGACGTATATCGAGAACCGATATAGACACAGGGATGAAAGCGTTTTCGTACCTCGAATTAAAAATTACCAGTTTTCGACGCTGGGTGCGAAACACTTTTTCCAATATGTCAGAACGTGACGAGGGCGGATGCCGTTCACATTCCATGCAAAGTTAGCAAAAAAAGTAATAAAGGGTTACCAGGCCTCGCTATTTTGCAACTTTTTTTGTGTCACAAATTTAGCAAGGGCGCGGTACTTCGGGGAAGGTCTTTTCAGGTCTTCTTGCGGTATTCAATTAAATTATCGAAGTTTTACTATCCTTGATTCTATGAGGGTTTTATAGGCGTCTTGAAGATCTTTAGGCAGGAATGAGGTTTCAATAAGTGCGTTCCACTGAGGCTGAAAACAGCACATTCTGGTGAGGATGCGTTCGGCGACGGGCGTGCTTATGCCGGATTCTGTGAAAGCTTGCAGGAATGTGGACCTGTTGAAGCCGGTTTTCTTTCCTCCGACCGAAAAGGTCATAGCCATTTCGTCGCGGTCTTCGGGGTCAGCCAGAAGTACCGAAAGCAAATCGTAAGCAGGAGCAAGGACATAATCCCTGTTTCCCGAATCAATAAGTGAAAAATTCTTGCAGTGCATGTCGGAATTGCCGGTGATCCAAGAAAAAAGGACGATCTCCCAGAAACGTTGTACGTCCAATAGGGGAGCGGAGGAATATTTCTTGATGGTTTCAGCCAGTTGCGGATAGGTACCGTCGTATTTGTGTTCGGTCAGACGGTTGGAGAGTTGGCACATGTCCAGCATGGAAATCTTCTTGCCTTTGGGAGAACGGTCCATGCGGAGCGTGAGGTAGCCCAGTTCGCCGTCAGCGAGCCGGATGAGCGTATGCCGGGCAGTGCGGATTCCTGCCGCTTCCGCCATCTTCATTGTTACGTCTTCCAGTTCGGGCAGGCATCGGTAGCCCGGACTTTGCGGCTTGAAGATGTATTTGCCCCAAAGCCCTACTATCGTAAGTTTTCGCGGCTCATGCTTTCCGCCCCGATCGATGTCGAGCGACATCTTCGCCTGCACGCCAGTTACGGAAGCGCTGGTGCGTATGATTCTTTCTGCCAGTTCCGACATATTGTCGCGCGTGTACGGAAGTAGCGGGGCCGGGGTGACGCCAAAAAATTTACGTGCGCAAGCCGGGTGGAAATCCTTTTCTCCAGGGTTCAGAGACTGATAGCAGAACAGACACTTTTCCATAGGCACTTATTCGGGTATGACGCTGATGTCACCGATGCAGTCCTTGCAGCAAGCCATGAGCAGGGACATTCGGTCGCGGCGGTCGATTTTCCAGGAATTCGAAGCGATATCCAGCAACCACCCTTCCGGAATCAAACCGTCGAATACTGGGAACATCATTTCTTTCTCGTAGGGTTCTTCTGTCAAGGGCATCGTCGGACTTAACGCGACAGCATCGGGACGGGCCAGATAAGCGCTGTCGTAGTGGAAGTGGAACCCTTCTTCGTCTTCACGGAGTATTCCACAAAAGACATCTTGGATGAATATGCGTGTTTGTTTCATCGCGAGTCGGTTTTAACGGGGGCCAGTGCTTCTCCGAACAAGGCAAGGACTTGGTTCACCTTGTCCATGCGGAGGGTCTGTTTTCCTTGTTCCATGTCGCGGACAAACCGAAGACCGACACCCGACCGTTCCGCCAGTTCAACCTGCGACAATCCGTGTTTTTTTCTCTTTTCCTTTATATGTTCAGATAAAGTCATTTTGTTATACCTTTTCGGGTACAAATATAATAAATATTATGAATAATATACCTTTTGGGGTATATTTTCATGCGAAACTTTATGGTGCTATACCCTTTCGGGGCTTGGCGGGAAGCGCGGCGATTTCTTCGAAGAATTGGGAGCCGAGACGTTCGTACACAGTGTCATAGACGGCGATTCTGGCGCTGTCGAGCGTCTTGCGGTATTCGAGGGTGCGGAGGGTGAAATGATTGAGGACCGGATAGGCAGACTCCTTATACGGAACGATGGCGGAATCATGAAGTGTGTCGATAGCCGCATCGTACCATGCCTGCAGTGTTCCCTGGACTTCATCGATGAGTGCTTGACGGGCTTGGGCAGCAGTAGTGGCGGCGGCTTCTGCAGCAGCTTTCTCCCGGGCGGCGCGAATGTGGCCGGGCAGCCAGACGGCGGCCAGAAGCGCCAGTGCGATGAGCGGAAGGGTTATGAGCAAGGGGGCGCGGTCGCGGCGGGCGAGCGCCCGGCGGAGCGAAGCGACGTCGGGGTAGCGGCCCGCCGGGGCGTTGCGCAAGCAGCGCCGCGCCTGTCTGCGGTAACGATTCGGAAACAGCAGCGAAAGAATGCCTCCGATGGCATAGATGTCGGCGGCGGACGTTGAACGTTGCGAAAGGTCACCTTCGAGGACTTCCGGGGCCGTAGCGCCCGGCGTGCCTCCGAGCCGCTGGTGAAGATAGTCGGCATCGTTTTCCGCCAAACCGAAGTCGATGAGTTTTACGTCGTTCGAAACAGCTGTCACCAGTACGTTTTCCGGTTTGAGATCGTTGTGCAACAAGCCTTTCCGATGAAGGTATTCCACTGCGTCCAGTAACTCCAGCAAAACCTTTTTCCGAGAATTGGCGTCGGGTTTTTCGGCCACAAACGCCCGGAGCGTCCGGCCTTCGACATATTCCATCACGATGGCCGGTCCGACCGGACTCTCCGGTTCGAACTGGAAAACCGGAACAATATAGGGATGTTGAAGGCCCCGTGTAAGTTCGTATTCGCGACGGAGAAGCCTGCGCGAAGCCGCATCGGCTCCGGCGGCAGTCTTCAGCAACAGGCGTTTGCCGTCGCGCACAGCGCACCAGGTGTTCCGCGCAATTTGCTGAATGTCGGCATATTCCCCATCCGGGTTCCTATCTTCATCGGTTTTTCTGACAGGTCCTGATTCATTCATATCGTAAAGTTAGCCAATCTTTTGTACTTTTGTTTCCGTTATGGCGACAAGAACCGACTCTCCGCAAGTGACGGCCCTGCTGGATGCCGTGGAAAAGACATTCGGCCGACCGGTCCGGACTCCGTCCGATTTCGTGCTGGTGGCAGACCGCATCGAGTCACGGACACACGAACATATCTCCGACAGCACCATAAAGCGGCTTTGGAACCCCCGACTCGGGTACGCAACGGTCTCCGACCGGACACTCAATGTCTTGGCCCGCTACGCCGGACATCCGCACTTCTTGGATTTTTGCCGGCAACTTGCCGCACAAGGAGTCCTCGAATCCGAATTGGTGTCCGGCCGGCATGGAATCCGCGCCGAAGACCTTGCCATCGGTTCCCTGATCCGAATCGCCTGGCTCCCCGACCGGGAATGCACACTGCGCTACCTGGGAGAAAGACAATTCGAAGCGGTCGAAACGCAGCACGCCAAACTGCAACCCGGCGACACGTTCTTCTGCTCGTCATTCCTGCCGGGCCGTCCCCTCTATGTCGATCACCTCTGCCATGACGGCGAAATCTACGAACAATACGGAATGGGTACCGAACACGGCCTGACCCGGGTGGAAGTCAGCGACATTCTCACAACACCGCCTCCGGTTTTCGCGACGGAGTTGCAGCAGAGGGTTTATGAGACCTTCAGCGCTTTGTCGATTCCTTTCGGGCGGGTGGACACGGACCCGGGCCTTACTATGGAAGACTGTCTGCACATAGGTGCCAGGATCGGTGTACGCGTCGTCAAGACCCTCTTCCTGTGCAATCGCCAGCAGACCGAATTCTATCTGTATGTCACCACGGACGACAGGCCGTTCGTGACCCGTGATTTCTGCGGGGCGCTGGGTATTCCGCGCGTGTCGTTCGCGCCGGCCGACAAACTCTGGGCGCTGACCGGCGTCACGGTCGGCGCCACGACTATTCTGAGCGCCATCCTTCCTCAGGCCGCGCCGGTTCATCTGGTCATGGACCGTTCGGTCGCCCGGAGCGAATGGTTTGCCTGTACGGACGGCACCCCCACATGTTTCGTCAAGCTTTCCACCGAAGATCTTCTCCGAAAGTATCTCCCCGCCTCCGGCCACCAGCTGACCCTGATCGACTGACATTCCGCCGCCTCCGTGGAAAGGCACGCGGTAGTTGTGATCCACATCCTCGCCTCGCCCGGCGTCCTGACCGAATGGTTTCGCCGCTACCCGACATTCGTTGAGCACAATAATACACGACAGAGGCTCCCGGCCGCAGGTTGCTGTGCTCAACGGTGCCTAACCGTGGGCATTGAGCACAGCAACAGCCTCTGCAACTGCCTGTGGCCGGGGTGACTGTGCCCAACGAATTTCGGGTAGCGGCTGCCAATGGTCTGGGATAGATGTCAGTTGGCTTGCCAGTAGTCCGGGAGAGGGGGAGGGGATATCAGTTGTGCTTGCCAATGGTCCCCGGGGGCGGTCATAGCATGTCTTTTGCCTCCTCATAGACCAGGCCGCAGAGGCGGATAATCTGCTTTTTGGAACTGTTGAAGCGGGCCCAGAGTGTGCGGGCCAGGTGGATGCGTTGCCGGGTGTCCAGTTTTTTGATTTCGGTTGTTCCGAACAATTCCTTGCAGACTTCTTTTTTATGCTGGCGCATCTCCTGCATCGGGATTCTCAGGTGCGAAATCGTTCCACCGCGGGAGTCGACATCTTCTTCTCGGGAGATGCATAAAAAGAAATGGAAGCTCTTGCAAGTCTTGTATATCTTCTCAACGATTTCATAAGCGACGTAGGTACCGGGGAAAACAAGCGGGCCTATCATCCGGACTGATGATTCCGGCCGGACGTGTGATTTCAGAAGTTTCTTCAGCTGTCGTACACCTATTTCTGTTTTTTGCGGCTTTCCGTCTGGATTCCCGATCAACCAAGCCGGCGAACACCAGTTTCCGGCCCGTCTGAAATACAATGGACCGCTGGACCAGGGATAGTCGATGGCATTGTACGGAATCCCGCCGACGGGCGCATTTTTAATGGTGTAGCAGATGACCACTTTCAGGTAGAAATCAGTATCAATCACCTGAAAGTTAATAGGGACGCCGTCCATTTTGTTGTTGTCGCCGTGCCTGAAGGCAATGTGGCAGGATGTCCTTCGAACATAATCGTGCATAAACCGGTTACATTCGTCAAATTCCCCATAGAGAACGAAATGGATATGGGTGTCCATCAGGGAAAAAGCCAGGATGATTACCTTATACCCCGGCAGTGTTACATAGATCCGGTTCATACCGTCGATGAAATCCTGCGTGTCGTAGAACATCACATCTACGGCATTGCCATCCGTGCTGAAATGCCAACAATTCTTTATTTGGATTCTCTGGTTTTTGGCGAAAGGGACGTCCAGCCCCAGATCGGATACAATCTGCCTGAGCAGTTCCTGGTAAATCTCCATCTTCAAATCTGCCGCCGCTAGTGGCTGCTCAGATGCAAAGATAATACATCACACGGCCGAAGTCAAGACCTGAGGATACTTTCCATGCAAAACCGCTCAACCTGATTTTTGGCTGGTACGGTATAACCATACAGAGACCTCATAGCGCCAGGTCCCGTCCCAGCCGAGCCAAAAACGGCGCGGAAGGAACGAGATATCGTGAGAGAAGGCTGTCAGTCAAAGGAGGCTGTTCCAAACGATTATCGGGTTCAGTTTCCCGTGGCTTGTCGGGAATTATTTGCCCGGAAAGAAGGAATTACTCCTCGATGGCTTTTCTGTACGGTCCCACCATGCCTTCCGTGAATTTGCTGCCGGCTTTGGCCTTGAGTTTCTTGTTACGCATGAGCCATCCTACCAGATACATCTTCCAGGAGGTCTTCCACTGTTTTTGCGGGAAATCGTACTGGCCGTGCGATTGGAAGAAATGGTGGTCGGCCCGCATCAGGCCCCGCATCATGTAAATGAGGTCCCGGAAGATCTTCATGCCGCCCACCCCGAGAAAGTTCTGCGGCGGGGTGTACCGGGTCTCCATGGCATAGGAGAGCGTGGCGCTGAGCTGGTTGATGGCTGCCTCCAGGTCTTCTTCATCGGTGGCGACTCCTGCCAGAAAATTGCCGCCCACCTGGGCGCGTGCTTCCAGGAGCAGCCGGAGATTCTCTTCTTTGGAATAGGCGCCTTCCACCAGATAGCCGAAAGGTGTCCCCATTGTCACGGTACGGTGTCCGTTGCAGAACTGGCGGTCGTCGTACAGTTTGAAGCGGGAACCCATCGAGTGGTCCTGGATGCGGAACGCATAGACGATGGCATCGTGCTTGTGAATCGTATTGCGGAGGAAATCGTCGAAGCCGTCCTTGTACACACATTTTCCCGTGGCGGCGCAGCTGAAGCAGCTCAGGCAGCCGCCTTGAAAAGGGAATTCGCGGATATTGATGACATCGCACGGATAGGGGAATACGGCCACGAACCGGTCCACCATTTCTTTCAGCCGTGCATCGCCCGGTTCCAGGTCGGCGACGACGACCGCCTTCCTGTCGTTCGACCGCTCTGGCGATCCACTGCTGCCCATCTGCCAGCGGACGAAGTTCATCCAGTCCCGGGCCTGCTTGCGGCCGGAATCCTTGAGGATGTCGTCCATGTCGGCGGAAAGGCCGTCCAGGAAACGCAATCCCATGTCGGCGCAGTTGTCCCGGATGAAGCGGTGCGCCGTAATGTCATAGAAATGCTTGGATGTGGTGACCTGTGTCGCTGTCTTTCCGGAAAAGTCCTCACCGGAAGCTTTCATCAGCTCGATGAACCGGTGCAGTTGATAAGGGACCAGGAAAGTATAGACGGGGTAGCAGAAGAGCAGCACGTCCGCTTTCCGGATGGCATCCAGGGCTGGGGAGAAGTCTTTTTCCAGCGCCTTGATGCGCTGCCCGGGATAGATATAGTCAAAATGCAGTTCCGGGAACTGTTTTTCCAGATAAAGGCAGGTGTGCAAAGTGATGGAGTCCTTCCCTTTCGGACTGCCGACGATGACCAGGATGTTCATTGTTTTGGATTTCTCTGTGTTGCAGTCAGGTTTTTCCTTCCGAAACCGGGTTATTTCCCGGCCTTGTCCAGTACCAGGGTCTTGTCGCCGCCGACGGGCTCGATGTAGGGCTTGGAAGAGCGTGACAGGGCCCGGTCGATACGGACCTGCAGCAGGGAGTCGCGTTGGCGGGCTTCGGCAACCTTCCGGTCGAGGTCCCGGACGATGGGGGAGTAACCTTCGTCGAAGAATCCGGCGCGGGCTTTCAGGGTCAGGACGCGGCGGACTTTCGCATCGAGTTCTTCCATCGGCCAGATGCCGCAGGCGACGGAGTCGGCGATGGCATCGATCGTCAGCTTGATGTCGTCGGGCATCAGGATCATGTCGGAGCCGGCGCGATAGACGGCGGTGTTGACCTCCAGCGGCGTACGGCCGGCGGCCACGCCCTGCATCCCGACGGCATCGGTGATCACCAGGCCCTGGAAGCCTTGTTCCTCACGCAGCAGTTCTTTCATACAGGGAGCCGAAATCGACATGGGAATACCGGTAGAGTCGATGGCGGGAATACTCATGTGGGCTACCATGATCATAGCAACGCCTTCGTCGATAAGCCGCTGGAAAGGAGCAAGTTCTACACTGTCGAGCCGGGCGCGGTCGTAGAGGACGACCGGCATTTCGTAATGGGAATCCACCGTGGTGGCGCCGTGACCCGGGTAATGCTTGCCGCAGGCATAGATGCCTTCGTCCTGCATACCCTTCATATAGGCGGTGGCATAGTCACCCACCATCGCGGGATCGCTGCCGAAGGACCGCTGGCCGTCGGACTTGTCGTACGGATTGGGACAGGCGTCAGCCACCGGTGCGTAGTTGACGTATATGTTGAGGTCGCGGAGTTCGCGGCCGACATTGCGGCCCATCTTGTAGATGAGTTTCCGGCCACTGCGTCCTTCGAGCCGGCCCAGGATCCGCTGGCGCGGGTAGGGGAGATACTCGGCGAAGCGCATGGCCGCACCCCACTCAGCATCGGTAGCTACCAGCAGCGGCAGCTTCGACAGGGCTTGCAATTCGTTCATGCGTTCGATGAACGACCGGACGGGACCGCGCATGATGATGACGCCGCCCAAACCTTCATCCCGGATGAGTGAATCCTGCAGGGCACGGGTCGAATCGCTGGGCTCCCGACTGATAGTCAGGACAATGAGCTGGGCGACCTTCTCGCGGACGGAAAGCTGCTGCATCAGCGCTTCGACCTGCGCCTGGTGCCGCAGCTCCGCGGAATTGTCCCGGCAGCCGGCAGCGAGCAACACCACAAGCAAGCCGGCGATGAGAAGGGACCGCTTCATCAGGCCAGGAGCGCCTTGACGGCTGTGGAGATGGCGCGGCCGTCGGCCACGCCGGCCAGGCGTTTGGAGGCGACGCCCATCACCTTGCCCATATCGCGGATGGAGGTGGCGCCTACTTCGGCGATGATCTCGCGGACCTTTGCTTCCAATTCTTCCTGCGAAAGCTGTTTGGGCAGGTAGCGCTCCATCACGGCGGCTTCGGCCAGCTCGTTGTCGGCCAACTCCTGACGGCCGTTGTCGACGTAGACCTGCGCGGTCTCCTTGCGCTGCTTGATGAGTTTCTGGATCATCTTTAGCACATCGGCGTCGGTGACGTCCTTCGATCCGCCCTCGGCGGTCTTGAAGAGGAGGATTTCGTTCTTGACGGCGCGTACGGCGGCCATCGCTACGGCATCGTGGGCCTTCATCGCGGCCTTGATGTCTTCCTGGATCTGTTGTTCAAGTGTCATAGTAGCACAAAAGTAGCAATAATCCGCCAAAACTGTTCGGCCTGTCGGAAAAACCGTTTCTTCTTGCTATCTTTGTAAGACTGATTACCGGCCATGCCGGGGAAGAAGAGAATCATAATCCTATTTACTATTGTCATATGAAAAAACTGATGCTTATTGCAGCGCTCGCCCTGTTCGTCTGGAGCCCGGCCGATGCGCAGAACCCGCTCTTGCAGAAACGCTACAAGACGCCCTACGAGATTCCTCCGTTCGAGATCCTGACCATCGACAACTTCCGCGAAGGCATGCTCAAGGGCATGGAAGAGCACAAGAAGGAGATTCAGGCCATCGTCGACAATCCCGAGGAACCCAGCTTCGAAAACGTGATCGTGGCGCTCGAGAAGAGCGGCAAACTGATGTCCAAGACCAGCTCGGTCTGGGGCTCGCTCAACAGCGCCAGTTCCACGCCGGAACTCCAGGCCTTCGCCCGTGAGATGAACCCGTTGACTTCCGCCCACAGCAATGAGATGCGGATGAACCGGAAACTGTTCGAAAAGGTCAAGTATGTCTATGACCACCAGGACAAATACAATCTCAACAAGGAGCAGAAACGCCTGCTGCAGAAGACCTACGACGGCTATGTGAACGGCGGCGCCCTGCTCGATGCGGACACCCAGGCCAAGATCGCCAAGATCAACATGGAGCTCTCGACCCTCCAGCTGCAGTTCAGCCAGAATCTGATGCACGACACCAACAACACCTACGTGATCGTCAACACCTTAAAGGAGCTCGAAGGCCTTTCCCAGGACAATATCGACCGCGCCGCAGCGTTGGCTGAGCGCATCGGCCAGAAGGGAAAATATGCTTTCAACATGCAGCGTCCCAGCTGCAACCCCGTACTGCAGTACTGCAAGAACCGCAATCTCCGCAAGCAGGTCTATGAGATGTACAACAACCGCTGCAACCACGGCGACCAGTACGACAACAAGGCCATCGCCGCCCGCATCATCGCGCTGCGCCTGGAGCGCGCCAAGCTGATGGGCTACAGCGATTATGCAGCCATGTCGCTCAAGGACCGCATGGCTGAGAACGCCGCCAACGTGTACGACCTGCTCGACCAGATCTGGGCCCCGGCCGTCAAGAAGGCGAACGAAGAGATCGCCGACATCAAGGCCATGATGAAGAAAGACCGCGTCAAGGGCGAACCGCAGCCTTGGGACTACATGTACTATCTCGACAAAGCCAAGAAGGCCAAGTTCGACATCGACGAGGCGGTCGTGTCGGAGTATCTGGAAATCAACCAGGTGCAGCAGGGTATCTTCTACGTGGCAAACAAGCTCTACGGCCTGTCGTTCAACGAGCGCACCGAAGATTATCCCCAGTACGAGCCTACCGCAAAGTCCTGGGACGTGATCGACCGCGACGGCAATGTGATCGCCATCTTCTACAGCGACTACTTCCCGCGTGACGGCAAGGGCGCCGGTGCCTGGTGCGGTGGCTTCCGTGGCCAGACCTATGACGGCGCTCAGCGCGTTCAGCCCATCGTGACCAACGTCTGCAACATGACCCTCCCGTCCGGCGACAAGCCTGCGCTCCAGACCCTCGACAACGTAGAGACCATGTTCCACGAGTTCGGCCACGCTCTTCACTCCTTCTTCCGCAACGTCCACTACAGCGGCGTATCGGGCACCGAGCGCGACTTCGTGGAGCTTCCCTCCCAGATCAACGAGCACTGGGCCTTCGAGCCCGAGGTGCTCAAGGTCTATGCAAAGCACTACAAGACGGGAGAAGTGATTCCGCAGGAGCTCATCGACAAGATCGAAGCCAGCGGAAAGTACGGCCAGGGCTTCGCCACGGTCGAATACCTTGCCGCCTCTTATGTGGATATGGACCTCCACGTCCTGACCGAGGTCCCCGCGGACCTGGATGTGATGAAGTTCCAGGCTGAGAAGCTCGCTGCCCGCGGCATTCCCAAGCAGATCCTGCCGCGCTACAGCGTGACGAACTTCAGCCACTCCATTGGCGGTGGCTACAGCGCCGGTTACTACAGCTACATCTGGGCTGAAGTACTGGATTGCGATGCCTTCCAGGCCTTCAAGGAGACGGGCAACATCTTCAACCAGGGCGTTGCCGAGCGCTTCCGCAAGTTCATCCTGACCCCCGGCGGTATCGACAAGGGCACGGTGATGTACCAGAACTTCCGCGGCCGTCAGCCGAAGGTGGACGGTCTGCTGGAGAACAGGGGTCTGAAATAGGCTTCTGTGTGCCACGAAAAAAAAGCCGCACCGGTTTTCGGTGCGGCTTTTTTAGGATGGCATCATCCGTTAGTTCTTCGTCTTCCGGTGGAAGGCGTAGATAGCGGTCTGGTGCGAGGAGAAGATGCCCGGAATGTCGATGTTGAAGTCGGGCTGGCGGAGCGTCAGCGTGTTGGGCGTCAGCTCAGTAATCTCATAGACCCCGACAAGGACCATGGCCTTGCCGTCGTCGCCGACCGAAAGGTCATCGTTGAAGCGGATCGTCTTCTTGTCAGCATTGTAGGAGATGGTGCAGATCTCTACATCCCATCCCATCCGGGCCGTAGCGAGCATAGTCTCATCTATGTCCAGATAGGCAGGGGTGCTGGTGAAGTCAATGACTGAGGTATTCTGGCTTCCACTTCCAATCACGGAAGCAGAAGCTTCGATAGTAAGCTTGTCAAGCACCCAGGTTCCGTAGATGGTACCTGCCTGTTCTTCTTCATTCTGGTTGTTCAGGATATCGCAGGAACAAACCAGGGCAGAGAGCCCCGCGAGGAGCATCAGTGAACAAATAAATCTTTTCATAATCCTGTTTTTTTATTGTTCTGCAACGGCAAAGATAGCAAAAAATGTGCTAATTTTGAGAAATAATGATCTGCTATGAATTATTCCTTATTTAACAAAGACATCGAGTACAGCTATACGTGGGGCTATCCCTTGAAGGTTTTAGGACAAGGAAAGGTGTGTGAAGGCGACCTCGACGTGAAATACGATCAAGGAAAAGGGCGCGGCTGGACGGATGAATACGAAGGCGTGGAATTCACCAAAGGCATTACCGAGGTGGGCCCCGGTTTCCTGGAAGGGTTTCCGAACCTGAAGTACATCGTGATCCCCTATACCCTTCAGTCCATTGCAGTTACATCAAAGCTGAAGGCCCTGCTGAAAAAGAAGAACGTACTTGTCAGAGGCTGGTACGACAGCTATGGGGAACGCTTCGCGAAGGAGAATGGCCTTACTTTCCGCCACGCGAATATTTTCGTAGGATGGACGAGGGACGAAGAACACGATATCGGCACTCGTCTAGAAATCCGTTTCAATGAGGAAGGGAAGCCCTATCGTTGGTACGATGACGTCTGTTCCGGCTGGGCCGCCAGCAACTCGGGCGGCGGCACCTATGAACGGGAACTGGATGAAGATTTCTTCGTAGGAGAAACCCTGGAAAGCTTTGCCGAATGGTTCTCGCGCTTCCGCACCCCCATCTTGAAGAACGAAGACCTCAAATACTACCTCGAAACCGCCAACAAGCGCTACGAACAGCAGAAATCAGAAAACAAATAAGGCACCTACTTTTGTAGATGCCTCTTTTTCGAGTAGCGGGACCCAGGATTGAACTGGGGACCTCATGATTATGAATCATGCGCTCTAACCAGCTGAGCTATCCCGCCTTATTATACTGGGGCCAAGGCCCCAGACCCCTCGCTCCGACCTTGCTGTCCCGCAGGGCTAACCCTGCCCGGTCTCCGCTAGCGGCTGATGCCGCTGGTTAGCGCTGGTTGTTGAGGTAGACGGATTCGAACCGCCACTAAGAGGACCAGAATCTCTTGTGCTGCCATTACACCATACCTCAATAAGTTACTGGGGCCAAGGCCCCAGACCCCTCGCTCCGACCTTGCTATCCCGCAGGGCTAACCCTGCCCGGTCTCCGCTAGCGGCTGATGCCGCTTGGTTCATCGGTGGTGGGCCGGTCGGGTGTTTCGCGGTTTGGGACTGCAAAGGTAGGAAAAGTATTCGGGTTTGCAACAATTTTTTAATTTTTTTGAAGAGCCTTTTGGTAGAGGTCTTCGATGACTAGGCCGGCGAGGGTCATGCCGAAGAGGGCGGTGATGTGGGCGGTGGTGCCGTTGATCTGGGCTTTGCGGCCGTCCCATTCGCTGTTGGAGGCGTCGGCGGCGAGGGCTTGGCCGCGGTTGGGGAGGACTTCTTCGTCGTATACGCAGCGGAACTTGTGCCCCGGATAGGTGTGGTTCTGCTTGAATTTCTTGCGGATAGCTGCACCGAGCGGGCAGCCGCGCACGTTCCAGAACTCGGCGACCCGGACGCCCTGCGGGTTGACTTTGAGCGCAGCGCCCATCGAGGAGAAGAACACGGCCGGAGTGCGGGTGCCCCGCAGGATCAGGTCGGATTTCTCTTTGAGGGAGTCGATGGCGTCGAGGATGTAGTCGTAGCGTTCCAATTCAAACGATTCGGCTGTTTCTGCGGAGTAGGCGCGCTGAATGGCCGTGATTTCGGCGTTCGGGTTGATTTCCAGCAGTCGTTCTTTCAGCGCTTCAACCTTGACCTGTCCCACGGTGCGGGTGGTGGCCATCAGCTGACGGTTGATGTTACTTGTGCTTACGCAGTCGGAGTCGACGAGAGTCAGATGCGTGATGCCGCTGCGGACAAGCCCTTCGGCACACCAGCTGCCCACGCCGCCCACACCGAAGATGATGACGCGGACCTGGCCGAGGCGTTCCATGACATCCGGACCCAGGAGCAGTCCCGTGCGGCTGTAAATCGGATCTTCTGCAGGAGAATACATCTTTTTGGAGAATCTTTGACAAAGATAGCGAATCTGGAGAATTATTTTTGTAACTTGCGATGAAATTCATAAAACGCAGCGCTATGAAATGGCTCCACAAACTGCTGAAAGGCCTCTCGCTGACCGCAGCCCTGTTCGTGTTCCAGGCCTGTTACGGCACGCCGCCGGGCTATCCGGAAGCCTGGGAAGAGCCGGTCGAGGAAGCAAGCCTGACCGAGGCCGAAGAAATCCAGACTCCCGTTCTTGAAGCGGAAGAACCGGAAGTGACAGAATTAAATGTCACTCTCTGACGCAACATTTCGCTCCGGAGTGTATTTTATGGTTGTACGCTAAAACACACATCACATGAAATGGCTCCACAATCTGCTGAAGGGCCTCTCGTTGACGACGGCCCTTTTTGTTTTCCAGGCCTGCTACGGCACGCCGGAATGGCTTCACGACAATGCGCTTCCATTCAAAGTGGTAGATGCCCGGACGGGCGACCCGCTGGAAGGAGTAGACATCAGCTCCCGGGTCCAGGCTGCTGAGAATCTCGACTGGATTCCCTGTGGCGTAACCAATGCCGAAGGCGAGGCATTCGTCCGGTTCGGCATTATGGAGGGGGCCAACCCCCAATTCCGCATCGAAGCCGCCGGAACGGATTATCTCGTGAAAGATACGGTCCTGACCGACCTGAGTCATCATCTTGTCGAGATCAAACTCTCCAAAGCCGAATAGATGCTCCGCGATACCCTGTTCCGCCTTTTCCGGGCCAACGAAGTGAAGGTCCACGAACTGAATTATCTGTTCTGGGAGTGTACCACGCGTTGCAACCTGCACTGCCGCCACTGCGGCAGTGACTGTATGGCGGCGAGCCAGGACGTGGATATGCCCCTCGAAGATTTCCTGCGGGCGTTCGATACCATTCCGGTAAAAGAGCGCCCGCCCGAATTCACGGTTGTCCTTACGGGCGGCGAACCGCTGCTGCGGCCCGACATTGCGGAGGTGGGACGTGCGATCCGGCAGCGGGGCGTAGGATGGAGCATGGTATCGAACGGCTGGTTCTACGACGAAGCCATGCACGGCAAACTGATGGGTGCAGGCATGGGCGCCCTGACCATCAGCCTCGACGGGATAGGAGAGGATCACGACTGGATGCGTGGCCGCGCGGGTGCTTATGAGCGCACGCTGAGGGCTATCGCTATTGCGGCGAAGGAACCCCGGCTCAACTTCGACGTGGTGAGTTGCATCAATAAGCGCAGCATCGGCCAGCTTGACGCGCTGCACGACAAGCTGCAGTCGCTCGGCGTCAAGCAGTGGCGCATCTTCACCATCATTCCCATCGGCCGGGCCAAGAACGATCCCGAGATGCATCTTTCCGATGTGGAGTTCGTGCAGCTGATGGATTTCATCCAGGCGCGTCGCGAGGCGGCCCGTGCCGTGAAGGAAGGGCCGCGCCCGATGAACGTGACTTTCAGTTGTGAAGGCTATCTTGGCCGCTATGAGCGGAAAGTCCGCCAGAATCCTTTCTTCTGCCGGGCTGGTGTAACCATCGCCTCGGTACTGATCGACGGGCGAATCTGCGGCTGCCCGAATATCGACCGGGACGTTTTTTCACAAGGCAACATCTATCGGGACAATCTGTGGGACGTGTGGCAAAACCGCTTCGAGCCTTTCCGTCACCGGGAATGGACCCGCAAAGGCCGCTGCGCCGGCTGCCCGGTCTGGCGGGATTGCCAGGGGAACGGGATGCACAACTGGCACGGCGACTGCAGCGAAGTTATCAATTGTCACTACGCAAAGACATTGTAAAGTTTTTTTTGTAAATTTGAAGGTTGATATCCTTCAAGCCATGAAAAAACACCTTCTTGCCTTTGTCGCCGCCCTCACGATGCTCACTTCGTGCGGTATCCTTTCCAGCACCGGTTTCGACGCCGCATCGCTGGCCACCGCCGCCGGTACGGCCATGACGGCCCTGACCATTTCCGACGAACAGATCGCGCAGCTGAGCGCCCAGTCGGTCGCCTATATGGATTCCGTGAACAAGGTCGACCGTGGTGCGTATGACCAGCGCCTCCGCAAACTGATGGGCAACGTGAAAAGCATCGACGGGATTCCGATCAACCTGAAAGTCTACAGGACCAACGAAATCAACGCGTTCGCCAGCGGCGACGGATCCATCCGGGTGTATTCCGGTCTGATGGACGTGATGAACGACGCCGAGTTGATGGCCGTCATCGGCCACGAGATCGGCCATGTCCGCCACAAGGACACGAAAAACGCGATGAAGAAGACCTACATGGCTTATGCGGCCCGTCTGGCCCTCGGCTCGACCGGCAGCGTGCTTGGGCAACTTTCCACCAGCGTGCTCGGCGACATCGCCCAGTCCTATCTCAACGCCCAGTATTCCCAGAAGCAGGAATTCGCGGCCGACGAGAATGGCTTCCAGTTCGCCATCGACCAGGGCTACAGCCCCTACAGCATGTACAACTCCCTGGTCAAACTGATGAAACTCAACGGTGAGAACGGCAACCGCCCGACCGGCACCCAGACCGCCTTCTCCTCCCATCCCGCTACCGAAGAACGCGCCGCCCGCATGAAAGCCGCCGCCGACGCCTACGGGAAGTAAGGCGCGAGAGCCTTTTTTTTTCACGAAGATGAATCCATTGACTACGTAACGATAAACTATAGCGTATGGAAACCAAACAAACGTATATCCCTCCCAAGTGTGAGGCGATGGCTTTTACGCCAACCTGCGTGCTGCAAGGCAGCCCAGCCACTACCTTAACTACCGGCAATCCTTTTTCCGGAAACCAGGAAGAAGAGTGGTAAATTTTAAAATCATCCAAGCCATGAAAAAGATTGCATTGCTCTTTTCCGCAGCCCTGCTGATGCTGGCTGCCTCCTGTACGAATCAGGAAATCGTTTCCGACGAGGCTCAACCCATCAAACTCAATATAACGGTCGCCGGCCTTGGTGGACCTGACACTAAAGCTGCTAAGACCGACTGGGCGGTTGGCGACAAACTCAACTGCTGGTTTGACGACAACAATGTCAATCATACAGATCCCGATCTGGTCATCACTAAGACGAGCGACGGTTGGGAAGCAGAGGGTCTCCGGGCAGGAGTTACTCTTAAAGAGAGTGGTTGTTTCTCGGTTGTTTATGAGAGTACGAATAATCTGTCCGGTTATACTACTTCTTATGAGTCCGGCAAGTTTTTCTATCTCCCGCAGACGGCTACCTACAGCGGAACTTCAACGATAGAAGAAGGTGTACCTAGTTATTGCAGACCTTTGATTACGCTTGCTAACAATATTGGATACACTTTCGCCAGCAATACGCTAACTGCAACCATTTCGGATTGGACCGTTAATTCAACCTTCAAGGTGTTAATCAAGAACGTTCCTACCGGGTACTCAGCCAAAGATTATATGCTGAAAACCTTTAATATCACCACCGGAAGAAACTGGCCGGCTGAGGCCAGAAGCGGTTTCTCTTTAAGAAATAATTCTTCTGTTCCGCAAGCTGATGGAAACGGCAATGCAAATAATAGAGGACTTACCGGTGGTGTTCAGGAGTCCGACGGAATTGCATTCTATTATAGCTATTTCTGGGCTTATGACTATGCACATGACACTACCCCGTCCAACTGTGATATCACTTTTACCCTTTATGAAGGCAATTCATCAGTAAAAAAATACACAGTAACCGGGAAGACATTTGAAAATGCCGAGAATAAAAAATGTATCGGCGTTTCAATAGACTACACGAAATTTAACTGATTTTCCTCTTGGAGCGCAACTCCATGCTAATCAGCTTTTTAATAGAATCAGCCCTGGGCGCCCGGCCTGGGGCTGATTCTTGTTAAATGCAGCTAATCAGTGTGTTCGCCTCCAGGCCCCGCTTGTCTTAGGTGGTGGCGAGGGTGAAAGGTTCCAGGCGGCTGGCGACTATTTCGACGACGTTGCGTTCGTTGCCGTCTTGGCCGGTGAAACGGGTGTTGCGGAGGCGGCCGACCAGGGAGACAAAGGTGCCTTTGCGGATATTCTTGAAATCCATGATGTTGCGCCCGGCCCAGGCCGTTACGTTGTGCCAGGTCGTTTCCTCGCGGAGTTCTCCGTTCTTGCCCCGGAAGGCTTCGTTGGTCGCAACCGAGAACCGCGCCACGCTCGCATCGCCCACACTGGTTACTCTCGGGTCGTGTCCCACACGGCCCCGGAGTTCGACTCTGTTTAAAAATTCGGTTTCAATCATAGTGCTTTTGTGTTTGACTGTTTGTGGTGCAAAGGAAACACGCCGGAGCGACGCTAACCATAGGCTAAACGAGTAGAAACGTTTATACACGGATAAACTCGGGTAATGAAAGGTGCGGAAACGGGTAGGGCCGCAGCGGCCAAAGTTGGATTTCGCTCCGATTATTCGAGAATCCATAAATCTTCCTTCCGAGTTTTTATTTGCACCCCGGCCGGCTTTATCTTTGTCGGAAAACGAAGACGGATGGAAAGACGATGTTTGCGCTGTGGGAAACCGCTCAAGGGGCGGTCGGACAAGAAATTCTGCAATGACGACTGCCGGACGGACTATCATAACGACCGGCGCCGTGCCCGCGAAAAGGAGCTGCGGGCTGTCAACCGTATCCTTTCCAACAACTGGAAGATCCTGTCGGCCCAACTGCGGGAAGGCCGCAGGGACGTTCCGGCTGGGGATCTGTCGGCGCGCAACTTCAATTTCGACATTTACACGGCTTCCCGCCTGCTGTTCCCGGGGCGGCGCATCTACTGGTGTTACAACTGCTCCTATCGCATCTCCCGTACAGGGATCGTCCATATCCGCGAGAGTGCCTGCCAAAATAATGCGTATCTTTGAACCATGAAAGAGAACCGTCCCAATCCGCTGCTGGCGGAATCCCCGCTTCGTTTCGGAGCACCGGTCTTCGACCGGATCGAAGAAGCTGATTACCTCCCCGCCTTCAAAGAGGCTATCGACCGGGCCAAAGCCGACATCGACGCCATCGTCAACAATCCCGAAACGCCCACTTTCGCCAATACCATCGAGGCGCTGGAAGACGCCGGTGCCGACCTCGACCGAACAAGCAATATCTTCTTCAACCTGACCGAGGCCTGCACTTCCGACACGATGGACAGCATCGCCGAAGAAGTCTCGCCGCTTCTCACCCAGCATAGCATGTCGATCCTCTTCAACGAGGCGCTGTTCGCCCGCGTGAAGGCGGTCTGGGAGCAGCGCGAGAGCCTGACGCTCGATACCGAACAGGCCAAGTTGCTGGAAGAGACCTGGAAATCCTTCGCCCGCCACGGCGCCAACCTGCCGCCGGAAGGGAAGAAGCGCTTCGCTGAAGTTTCGGAAGAACTGTCCCTGTCCACCCTGAAGTTCGGGCAGAACGTGCTGGCCGCCACCAATGCCTTTACGTTGCACCTGACCGATGAATCCGAGCTGGAAGGCCTGCCCGGCTTCGTCCGCGACTTGGCGGCTTCGGAAGCTGCCACCCGCAAGGAGGAAGGCTGGACCTTCACCCTCCATCAGCCCAGCTACGGCCCGTTCCTGAAATTCAGCGCCCGCCGCGACCTGCGCGAGAAGATGTGGCGCGCCTACAACAGCAAGTGCATTGGCGGAGAAAACGACAATACCGCCCTGATCCGTAAAATCGTAGCCCTGCGCACCGAAAAGGCGCAACTGCTCGGCTATCCCACCTATGCCGCCTACGCGCTGGAAGAGCGCATGGCGAAGACGCAGCAGACCGTGGAGGCCTTCCTCGAACGGCTGATGGAGCCCTCGCTGCCTGCGGCCCGCAACGATGTGGCTGAGATTGCGGACTATGCCCGGGAGAAAGGCTTTACAGGCGAGTTGATGCCTTGGGACTTCAGTTATTGGGCGGAGAAATACCAGAAGGAGCGCTACGACCTGGATGAAGAGCTGCTCAAGCCCTATTTCCGGCTCGATGCCGTGCAGGAGGCCGTCTTCGACTTGGCGGGGCGCCTTTACGGTCTGCAGTTCAAGCAGCGGGACGACCTGCCGGTCTATCATCCCGACGTGCGGGTATTCGAGGTGACGGCGGAATCCGGGCGGATGATGGCGCTGCTGTATCTCGACTATTTCCCGCGCGAAAGCAAACGTGGCGGCGCCTGGATGACTTCTTTCCGGGAACTGTCCTGCCGGGGCGGCGAGGAACAGCGGCCTTTCGTCTCGATCGTGACCAATTTCACCAAGCCGACCGCTTCGACGCCGTCCCTTCTGACTTTTGGCGAAGTAACGACCCTGCTGCACGAGTTCGGTCACGGTCTGCACGGCATGCTGGCCGAGGGCCAATACAAATCACTGACAGGTACAAACGTGGTGCGCGACTTCGTGGAGCTTCCCTCTCAACTGATGGAAAACTGGGCCCTCGAGCCGGAGTGGCTCCAGACTTTCGCCCGCCATTGGCAGACCGGCGAAGTGATCCCGCAGGAATACATCGACCGGATCGTAGCGGCCCGAAACTTCCTGGCAGGTTACGCACAGGTACGTCAGCTGCAGTTCGGTCTCACCGATATGGCCTGGCATAGCGTGACAGGGGCGCCGGCGGAGGATCCCATCGCCTTTGAACAGGAGACGCTGCGCCCCACGGCCGTGCTGCCGCAGGTCCCGGGCATCGTCTTCTCGCCTTCTTTCAACCATATCTTCTCGGGTGGTTACGCGGCTGGCTATTATTCCTACAAATGGGCTGAAGTGCTGGAGGCTGATGCCTTTGCTTTCTTCAAGGAAAAAGGCATCTTCAGCCGTGAGGCGGCGGAGCGTTTCCGCTGCGAGCTGCTCTCGAAAGGCGGCAGCGTGGACGCGGATGTGCTCTACCGCAATTTCCGCGGCCGTGATCCCGAGCCGGACGCGCTGCTCAGGAAGCTGGGATTGATAAAAAATGCTTAAATTTGCCTCCTCAACGAAAAACGACTGAAACATGGCGCGCGATTTCTATATCTACAATACGCTGACACACCGCAAGGAACTCTTCAAACCCGTGCATCCCGGAATGGTGGGGATGTATGTCTGCGGTCCGACCGTCTATGGCGACGCCCATCTGGGCCACGCCCGTCCGGGCATCACCTACGACGTGCTCTTCCGCCTGTTCCGTAAGCTGGGCTACAAGGTCCGCTATGTCCGAAACATCACGGATGTGGGACACTTGGAGAACGATGCCGACACGGGAGAGGACAAGATCGCCAAGAAGGCGCGTCTCGAGCAGCTCGAGCCCATGGAAGTCGTACAGACCTATACGCTGCGTTACCACGAGGCGATGCGGATGCTGGGCGTCCTTCCGCCCTCCATCGAGCCGCGTGCCTCCGGCCACATCATCGAACAGATCGCCCTGGTGAAGAAGATCCTCGATGCCGGCTACGCCTACGAGAGCAACGGCTCCATCTACTTCGACGTGGCCAAGTACGATGAAAAGCACCACTACGGCATCCTCTCCGGCCGCAACCTGGAAGATACCCGTGAAGGGACCCGCAACCTCGACGGCCAGGACGACAAGCGCTCCCCGCTCGACTTCGCCCTCTGGAAAAAGGCTTCGCCCGAGCACATCATGCACTGGCCCTCGCCCTGGAGCGAAGGCTTCCCGGGCTGGCACCTGGAATGCTCGGCCATGAGCGAGAAGTATCTCGGCGAGGTATTCGATATCCACGGTGGCGGCATGGACCTGATGTTCCCGCATCACGAGTGCGAGCTGGCGCAGAACACGGCTTCCCGCGGCCAGGGCGGCGTCCACTACTGGATGCACAACAACATGATTACCATCAAGGGCCAGAAGATGGGCAAGTCCCTGGGCAACTTTATCACGCTCGAGGAACTGTTCACCGGGAAGAACGACGTGCTCGACCAGGCCTACAGCCCGATGACCGTCCGTTTCTTCATCCTCCAGGCTCATTACCGCAGCCCGCTGGATTTCAGCAATGAAGCGCTCCAGGCAGCCGAGAAGGGCCTCCGCCGGATGATGCAGGCCGCCAAGGACGTGAAAGCGCTTCCCACCGATGCGAAAGCCCCTGCCAATGAGGAAGTGGCCACCCTGACCGACCGCGTCTATGAGGCCCTCTGCGACGACCTCAATACGCCCATCGCCCTGTCCGTGCTTTTTGACGCCGTGCGCATCGTCAACAGTGTGAAGGACAAGTCGCTTGCGATCAATCCTGCCGATCGCGACACGCTCGCGTCGCTGTTCTCCGATGTCCTGACCGACGTCCTGGGCCTGCAGGAAGAAACCGCCGACGCAGCTTCCGGGAAACTGGTCGACGGTCTGATCGGCATGATCGTGGATGTCCGTGCGAAGGCCAAGGCTGCCAAAGACTGGGCCACCAGCGACCACATCCGCGACCAACTCAAGGCCCTCGGCGTCCAGATCAAGGACACCAAGGACGGCTGCGAGTGGACGGTCGAGTGATTACCAGTGGAATTCGATGACCTTCTTGATGTCCGGATGCAGGCTGTTGGCCACCGGACAGGTCTTCGCTGCGTTCTCGATGAGCTTTTTCTCCTTGTCGGAGTAGTGGCTGCCTTCGGGCAGCTGGATGTCCAGGTGCAGTTCCGCTACGCGCCGGGGGTTGGCTGCCATCACCTTTTCGGTGGTGATGGTCGTTCCGTCGATGGAAAAGCCGTAGGTGCGGGCGGTCATGCCGATGATGGTCAGCATGCAGCAGCCCAGCGAGGTGGCGAAAAGGTCGGTAGGGGAAAAGAGGGAGCCGTCGCCGTTGTTGTCCTTGGGAGCCACGGTCTGGATCTTGCTGCCTGAGTCGAGGTGCTCTGCTTCGCACCGGAGCGAACCCAGGTAGGTGGTTTTCATTTTGGTCATATCGGGGTGATGTCTTAAAGTTCCTTGCGCAGGCGTGCGATGGGGATGTTGAGCTGTTCGCGGTACTTGGCCACGGTGCGGCGGGCCACTTTGTAGCCCTTCTCGCTCAGTACGGTCACCAGCTCTTCGTCGGTGAGCGGCTTGCGCTTGTCTTCCTCTTCGATGCTGGTGGTCAGGATGGTCTTGATCTCGCGGGTGGAGACCTCCTCGCCATCGTTCGTGACCAGGCCTTCGGAGAAGAAGTATTTCAGAGGATAGATTCCGAAATGGGTCTGGACGTACTTGCAGTTGACGACGCGGGAGATGGTCGAGATGTCGAGGCCCGTCTTCTCGGCGATGTTGCGCAGCACCATCGGTTTGAGCTGGGTTTCGTCGCCGTCGATGAAGAAGTCGTGCTGGTACTCGATGATGGCGTTCATCGTGTTCTGGAGCGTGTTGTGCCGCTGCTTGATGGCTTCGATGAACCATTTGGCCGAGTCGAGCTTCTGCTTGACGAAGGTGGCGGCCTCTTTCTTCTCGCGCGTGGCGCTGTTGGCGGCCTCCATCAGCACGTCCGCATATTTCTTGTTGACTTTCAGCTCGGGGACGGAGAAACGCGGCATCGACATGACCGGTTCGCCCTCTTTGAGCTCGACCAGGAAATCGGGGACCACCTGCTGCACCTGCTCGGTGTAGGAGTCGTCGATCTGGCCGCCGGGACGGGGGTTGAGGCGCACGATTTCGGCGATGGCTTCCTTGAGCTCGTCTTCCGTGATGCCCAGGCGGCTGGTGATCTTGCTGTAGTGCTTCTTCGTGAATTCGACGAAATGGTCGCGCAGGATCCTGGCAGCGAGCTGGACGGTGGGCGTCTGCCTCTTGGCGTCGAGCTGGAGGAGCAGGCATTCCCTGAGGTCGCGGGCTCCCACACCCACGGGGTCGAACTCCTGGATCATGTGGAGCAGGTCTTCGACTTCCTCCACGTCGGTCTCGATGCCGAGGCGGAAGGAGATGTCGTCGGTGAGCGACTCCAGGTCGCGGCGCAGATAGCCGTCGTCGTCGATCATGCCGATGATGAACGAGGCGATCTGGCGGCGCCGGTCGTCGAGTTTGCAATAGCCCAGTTGGGATTCGAGGTTCTGGTGGAAACTCTCCTGGACGGAGAAGGTATTGTATTGGGGCTTGAGGTCCTTGCCCTGGTTGTTTACATAGAGTTTGTAGGAGGGAGTGGGGTCGCTTCCGCTGTACTCGCTCAGGGAGACGTTCTTCTTCTCCTGGCTTTCGGGCGAATCGTCCGTGACCTCCTCAAGCACCGGGTTCTCTTCCAGCTCCTTCTGGATCCGCTGCTCCAGTTCGGGGGCGGGCAGCTCGATCAGCTTGATGGTCTGGATCTGAAGCGGTGAGAGCTTCTGGGTCTGTTTGAGTTGTTGGGTCTGCTTGAGCATCTCAGAAGCCGGGATAGTTGATTTGTTCCTTGACCACGAACACGTAGGGGTAGATGCCGCTGTTGGAAAGCTTGCTGGCGAAGCGCTGGGCATCGGCCCTTGTCCGGAAGTCGCCGACGGTGACTTTGAAGTAAGGACTTTCGTGCTTGCGGTACACTTTTACGCCGGGATAGCGCTCCGAGAAGCCGGCCGCGATGGCCTCCGACTTGGCGCGGGCGGTGCGGTCGCTGTCGAAGAAGATGCGGACGCGGTAGCCCTGCATCTTGGTGCTGCTGTTCGCGGTGATGTGCCGCGAGAGCGCGTTGCGGATCTCGATCGACTGGTTGATCGTGACCGAACCGCTTTCCTTCTCGTTGATCAGCGAAAAGACATCGACGCCCAGCAGGGTGCTGTCGACGGACGATTGGGCGCGGGCGCCCACCGCAAGGAGCAGGGCGGTCAGAAATATGAGGAGTCGGGTAGTTTTCATCTTGCTACGGGTTTTCAGGGGTTGCGAGCAGTTTTTCGAGTGCGGACAGGGGCACGCGCTCTTTCTGGATGCGTTTCTTCAGTCCGCCCTTGCGGATGGTCAGGTCCACGTCGGCGCAGAACTGCGAGAGGTCGAAACCTTCGAAATCGCCGGTCAGCAGGGCGAGCGGGCGGAGCAGCCGGACGTTGAGGGGGATCTGTACGGTATCGACGCTGCGGGGCTCGATGGCGGCGGTCCCGTTCATCGCGACTTCGGCGAAGCGGCTTGTCTCATTGAGGCGATAGAGCGTGGCCTGAAGGGCTTCGAGGGTATAGCGTGCGGAAGAGGGGTTCTCCACGTCGAGGTCGAGGGTCATGTCGGCCGTCACGCCGTCGATGCCCAGGCTCAGCCCGCTCAACTGCTGGAGACGGTAGCCCTTGATCACCGGGTCGCGGGACTCGTTGTGGCAGGCAGCCAGCAGCAGGACTGCAGAGAATAGGACGAGGAGTCGTTTCATGCTTTTTCTTTTTCAGCAAATATCATACAAATATAATAAAACTTATCTTTGCGACGAAATTTGCGCTTCGAACGATGAACAAAGTCTTTATCGAAACCTACGGCTGTCAGATGAATGTGAACGACAGCGAAGTGGTCCTGTCCATCCTGCAGAAGGCCGGTTATGCCCGTTGCGACACGCTGGACCAGGCCGACCTGATCCTGGTCAACACCTGCTCCGTGCGGGACAATGCGGAGCAGCGCGTGCTGGGCCGCCTCGACGTATTCCGTCAGGAAAAGAAGCGGCGTGGCGGCGTGGTGGTGGGCGTGCTGGGCTGCATGGCACAGCGTCTCAAGGAGAAACTCCTGGAGAATCCCGCTGTCGACCTGGTGGCCGGCCCCGACGCATATCGCGACCTGCCGCGTCTGGTAGAAGCCGTCACGGCCTCCGGCAAGCAGCTCAACACGATCCTTTCGCACGAGGAAACGTACGGAGATATCGCCCCGGTCCGGATGGATGCGGGCGGCGTAAGCGCCTTCATCTCCATCATGCGCGGTTGCAACAACGTGTGCTCCTACTGCATCGTGCCTTTCGTCCGCGGGGCGGAGCGCAGCCGTGACCCTGAGAGCATCGTCCGTGAAGCGGCTGCCTTGATCCAGGACGGCTACAAGGAGATCAGCCTGCTCGGCCAGAACGTGGATTCCTACTGCTGGAAGAATCCGGAAGACCCGTCCGTCCGCGTGGATTTCGCAGGCTTGCTGGAGCGCGTGGCCCTGCTCGACCCGAAGGTGCGGATCCGCTTTGCCACCTCGCACCCCAAGGACATGGGCGACGCCGTGCTCCACGTCATGGCGCGCTACCCGAACATCTGCAAGCACATCCACCTGCCCGTCCAGTCGGGCAGCAACGTGATGCTCGAGCGGATGAACCGCAAATATACCCGGGAGCACTATCTGGAGCGCATCTCCCGCATCCGCGAGATCCTTCCCGACTGCTCGGTTACGACCGACGTGATTGCCGGTTTCAGCGGGGAAACCGACGAGGATCACGAGGCGACAATGTCGCTTTTCCGCCAGGTCCGTTACGATAGCGCCTTCATGTTCCAGTACTCGGAGCGTCCTGGTACGAAGGCTTCGCGCCACTATCCCGACGACGTGCCGCTGGCCGTCAAGACCGCGCGACTCAGTGAGATTATCGCGCTGCAGAACGAGATCTCGCTCGAAAACAACAGCCGCTGCATCGGCCAGTGCTACGAGGTGCTGGTCGAAGGTCCTTCGAAGCGTTCCGAAGCGGAACTGATGGGCCGTACGTCCCAGAATCGCACCTGTGTCTTCCCCGCGCGGGGACACAAGGCCGGCGAGTACGTGACCGTCCGGGTGCTCTCTTGCACCTCCGCCACCCTGCGTTGTGAAGTGGTAGAATGAGACGCGCGGCCGTATGGGTGCTGTCCGCGTGGATGCTTGTTTCGTGCGGGACCTACCAGATCGTCTGTCACGATGACGGCGAGGCGAGTCTCGTCCGGATCGACGACGGGACCCGCAAGCCGAAGAGCGAGTTCTGGAAATGGCTGGAAAACAGTTATGAATCCGAACATTACAACCAGGATGGCTTGCTGCTGACCGACGCCCGTTCCGATGCCCATATTTTCCGCCGCCTCGATTCGATTCCCCCTAAACTGTTCGGCAGCATAGGCCGAGGCTCACTTCCGTTGGAGGAGGGTGCCGATTTCAAGATCGGCAAGACCCTTCCGTTCGATTACGAGCGTCTCCTGAACCAGTGTGGCCAGATCATGCTTCAGCACTATCCCGACATCTATCCGACACTGGGAGAAGAGCACGAGTGGTCGCCCGAGGCGAAGCGCTATCTGTACTACGGGTTCTGGCACCGGCTCTGGCGCTACGGCATCTGCGGACAGAAAGATTTCCCGATGCCGTCGTTCCTGCGGAGCAAGCTGCTCCTGTGCCTGGCATTCGGCTGGACGTCACGCTATTGCGTTACCGGGCAGGAACAGGCGCTGACGGAACGGATCCTGTGTTATCCGGACCACAGCGTCCGGATCCACGATCTGTTCGAAGAGAGTTACGTGCTCAACCAGGGCAATCTCTATCTGACGTTCCTGACCTGCGAGAACGTCCTGGCCGGAGACCCTCACCGGAAAGAGCGGGGAAGAGACCTTCTGCAGCAGAAGCTCTCGTATATCCGCCACGATTCGAAGGAGCTGGGCGACAACTACGGCGCCTGGTACCATCTCTTCGGCGCGGCGCTCTACGGGATGGTCCGTCCCGAATTCGTCAGTCTTTTTGTGGTCAATACGGAAAGCTTCGGCTCCCTGTTCATCGAGGGACCCGACCGGCAGGAGAGTCTGATCAATCATTACGGCGCCCTCTTCGGTTCCCGCTTCCGGAAGATGATGGATGAAGGAACCTGGGGGAAACCGCCGCGGATCGGCGGCAGGACGGATTATATGCTGCCCAATACGAAGTGAGAAACGTCCGCACCGGGACAACGCGGGAATAACGCTAGTCTTTCGTGCCGAAAGCCAGGTCGCCTGCATCGCCCAGTCCGGGCACGATGTAGGAGTGGTTGGTCAGCTCTTCGTCGATGGCGCCCACCCAGAAGGTGACGCGCTTGTGGGGCAGGTTTTTCGAGAGGTTTTCCACGCCGTCGCGCGAGGCGACGGGGCACACGATGTGGGTGTGGAGCGGCTCGCCTTTTTCCACCAGGCTCTGGTACGTCATCAGCATCGAGGCGCCCGAGGCGAGCATCGCGTCGGCGATGATCAGGGTCTTGCCTTCCAGCGGGGGGCAGCTCTGGTATTCGATCAGCATGTCGCATTCGTTGCCTTTCCCGTACTTGCGGTAGGCGGCCACGAAGGCGTTCTGGGCGTCGTCGAAGAAGTTGAGAAGGCCCTGGTGCACAGGGAGTCCCGCCCGGAGGATGGTCGCCAGCACCAGCGGGTCGGCTACGGTGTGGACGGTGGCGATGCCCAGCGGGGTTTCAACGTCGACTTCGTCGTAGCGGAGGGTCTTGCTGATTTCGTAGGCGAAGATTTCCCCGATGCGTTCGAGGTTCCTGCGGAAACGCAGGCTGTCTTTCTGGACGCTGCGGTCACGGATCTGCGCGAGATAGTGGCCCAGCAGAGAATCGGTTTCTCCGAGCGGAATGATTTTCATAGGTCAGGCTTTTTTACACCCTAAAGTTAGTAATTCTCGTCCGAAAAACTGAAATATTTTTTCCTGCCGATGATGATGTGGTCCACCAGGGTGATGTCGAAGACGGCGGCGGCCTTGCGGAGGGCGTCGGTCTGGACGCGGTCCTGCTCGCCGGGAAGGGGATTGCCGGAAGGGTGGTTGTGGACCAGGATCAGGCCGCTGGCGAGCCGCTCCACGGCTTTCTTGACGATGATCTTGATGTCGATGATGGTGGATCCCAGGCCGCCGACGCTGACTTTCTCCTTGCCGATGTAGCGGCCTGCGCGGTTGAGGTAGAGGACCCAGCACTCTTCGTGCGGCAGGTCGCGCAGCAGCGGCGACATCATCCGGGCTGCCGTTTCGGAGCTGCGGATCGTGAATTCGTCTTCGGGAATCTCTGCGGCTAGACGGCGGGCCAGTTCGAAAGTGGCGAGAACGGAAGCGGCCTTGGCAGGGCCGACGCCGTCGACCTGCATCAGGCGCGCATAGCCCTGTTGCGAAAGCGAAGCCAGGGATCCGCCGCAGGCGGCGACGATTTCCCGGGCCAGGTCGACGGCCGTCTGGGTCCGGGTGCCCGATCCGATCAGGATGGCAAGCAGTTCCGTGTTCGACAGGGCGGCGGCCCCTTGTTGCATCAGCTTCTCCCGCGGCCGCTCTTCCTCATTCCAAGTTTTGATGCTCTTAGCTTTCATGGTGTCAGGATATAAAAAAACTTTCCAACAAAGGTTGGAAAGTTTTTTCAATTCCTGGCTGCAAAAAAGCAATTTATGCGAGCTTGTTCACATAAACGGCGATGCCGCTCTTCAGGTTGGCCGCCTTGTTCTTGTGGATGACGTTGATCTTGGCGAGCTTGTCGATCATGGCGAATACTTTCGGCATGGAGGCTTCGGCTGCTGCCTTGTCTGTGGTGTTGCGGATCGCCTTGATGGCGTTTCTTGTGGTACGTGCATAGTATTTGTTATGCACTCTGCGTTTCTCGCTTTGGCGATAACGCTTGTCTGCTGATGCGTGGTTTGCCATTACTTTATTTTTTATATTTTTTGGTAGCGGGTAGGAGAGTCGAACTCCTCTTTAGAGAATGAAAATCTCTCGTCCTAGCCGATAGACGAACCCGCCAAAGGCCCATACTTTTCAGAATGGGACCGCAAAGATAGAAAAACTTTTTCCGTTTACAAATTTTTTTTAATGCCAGGAGTAGATGAGCGCCTCAACCTGACGCAAATAATCCCGTTTGTCATACTTGGGCGCATAGACAAAACCCTCGATGACGATGACATCCTTGCCGTCCGAAGAGCGGAAAGCGTCGCTGATGAACGGGCCGCCCATATAGTCGTTCTGGGTTTCCCAAAGCGAGCGGATCTCCGTAAAATCGCGTCCCTTGTAGTTCTTCTGGTAGTAACCGGGCTTGATGACCGGGTTGGTGATCATATAGCTGCCGTCGAGCGAGCCGGGCACGTTCTCCTTCATCACTTCGTTGCGCTTGGCCACCAGGGCCTCGGCCGTGAACTGTTCGACGCCCTTGTAGGGGAAGCGGTAGATGAAGATGCCCTGGGTGGTGTAAGTGGTCTCGTAGGAGATCCAGACAAAGTCGTCGGTCCGCTTCTTCATGGTGTAGGACGAGGGGAAGAAGGGGCTGCCGCCGAACTGCGAGCGGACGGCGTCGGCCAGCGAGGCGTTCTCGAACTTGCGGGCGTTGTAGATGACCCGTTCGCGCTCGGCGTCTTCGAAGGTCTCGCAGATCTTGGCGTCCTGCTTGAGGATGAGTTCAGCCGCCGAAGCTTCATCGGGAGCGTAGACGGTGATCATCGTCTGCGGCTCAGCCCAGACGTTCTTGCTGATGGCCAGCTTCTGGGTACAAGTGTCGGCGATATGCAGGTAGAGGATGTTGCGGTGCAGCCGGAACACGTTCACGAAGCCCTCCGGCGGCACGTTATAGATACGGTACTTACTCTCTTTCTGGGGCGTATAGGGATACTCCGCCTGCAGGACGGTGCGGACGGCATTGCCGGCTTCCGATTCCCAGACGGCCTTGGAGGAGACGATCTCCACTTCACCGGCCTTTCCGCTGATGGCGGGGAGGATCTGCGACTTCTTTTCCTGGGTGCAGGAGGCTGCCAGCAGCAGGGCCGGCAGCAGGAGGGTCAGGATGATGGATCTGGTTTTCATATCTTTGGATTTCTAAATTGTCAGAAGAGGCTGCGGATGTCGTTGCCGAAGGCCAGGACCATGAGCATCAGCAGCAGGGCCATGCCGATCCACTGGGCGACTTCCATGAACTTGTCGGAAGGCCGCCGGCCTGTCAGCATTTCGAACAGGAGGAAAAGGATGTGACCGCCGTCCAGGGCGGGGATCGGCAGCAGGTTCATCACGCCCAGCATGATGGAGAGCAGGGCGCACAGGGTCCAGAACCGGTACCAGTCCCAGGTGTCGGGGAAGATGCGGCCGATGGCGATGAAACTGCCTACCGACTTGTATGCCTTTGTCTTGGGCGAGAAGATCAGTCCGAGTTCCTGCACGTAGCCCTTGATGGTGGTCCAGGTCTTCCGGGCGCCGGCCGGGATGGCCGAGAGCAGGTTGTAATCGCGGGTCGTTACGTTGAAGAAACGGGAAGGGTCGGTGTCGAGCAGGACGCCGATGTGGCCTGCGGTATCGACCTGGAGCGGAAGCTCGAACGCATCCGCGTCGCGGCGGACCGAGGCCGTGACCTGCGCGTCCCGGTGCTGCCGGAGCTCTTTCTGGATCTGCTGGACGATGAACATCGGTTTCCCGTCGATGCCGACCAGGGCGTCTCCCGAGGCCAGCCCGGAACCGGCGTTGGGGGAATCGGGGGAGACTTCCTTCACCACGAAGGGGAAGGCCAGGTCGAACATACCCGGGGTGTTGAGCATGGCGGGCAGGTAGACCGGGTCGATAGGGATCGTAAGGGTGTCGCTTCCACGCAGGACGGTCGCCTCGCGGGCCTGCGAACGGAGCAGGTCGACCTGCAGGTTGGCGAAGTTCTCGACGGGCTCGCCGTCGAAGGCCAGGATGCGGTCGCCGTCGCGGAAACCGATTTCGTAGGAGAGGTCGTTGACGGCGATGCCGTAGGTGGCATCCTCGTTGCGCAGGTATTCCTCGCCCCAGGTGCCCAGTACCGCGGCGTAGAGGATGATGGCCAGGATGAAGTTGAACAGCACGCCGCCGAACATGATGAAGAAACGCTGCCAGGCTTTTTTGGTGCGGAACTCATAGGGCTGGGGCGGAAGCTTCATCGCCTCGGTGTCCATCGACTCGTCGATCATGCCGGCAATCTTGCAATAGCCGCCGAAGGGCAGCCAGCCGATGCCGTATTCCGTGTTTTCGGGATGCGCATCCCAGGCCGGATCTTCGTTGGGCGAGAAGAACTTGCAGTGCCACTTCCCGTCGAATCGCTTGAATTTGACCAGCGAGATACGGGGATTGAAGAACAGGTAGAACTTCTCGACGCGGGTCTTGAAGAGTTTGGAAAAAGAGTAGTGCCCGAACTCATGGAAGAGCACGAGCAGGGAGAGGGCCAGGATGACCTGGATGATCTTGAGCAGTACAACCATCGGTTAGGGATTATCCGTTTACGATTTCGGATGCGATTCGTTTCGCTTCAAAATCCGTGCTATAAATCTGTTCGAGGTCGGGTTCAGCCACAAATTCGCAGCGTGCCGTTGTCCGGGCGATGAGTTCGGGGATGTCCGTGAAGCGGATTTTCCCTTCCAGGAAAGCCGCGACGGCCACCTCGTTGGCGCCGTTCATGGCACAGGTGGCATTGCCGCCCCTTTCGAGGGCTTCGTAAGCCAGGCGCAGGCAGGGGAAACGTTCCAGGTCGGGCTTTTCGAAATCCAGCCGGGCAAGGGTGGGGAAATCTATCCTGGTGGTATTCAGATCGATGCGATTCGGGTAGGAAAGGGCGTACTGGATCGGCAGGCGCATGTCGGGCTGACTGAGCTGGGCCATCACGCAGCCGTCGGAGAACTGCACCATCGAATGGATGATCGACTGGGGATGGATCACCACCTCGATGTCGCTGGGATCCACGTTGAAGAGCCAGCGGGCCTCGATCAGTTCCAGGCCCTTGTTCATCAGGCTGGCCGAATCGATGGTGACCTTGGCCCCCATCTTCCAGCGGGGATGGTTGAGCGCCTGCTCGCGTGTGGCGGCAACCATCTCCTCCCGCGTGCTGCGGAGGAAGGGACCGCCGGAGCCGGTGAGCAGGATCTTTTCCAGGCGGGCGTGTTCGCCCTGCAGGCACTGGAAGATGGCCGAGTGTTCCGAATCGACGGGCAGGATAGGCGCCCCCTTCCGCCGGGCAAGGGGCATGATCAGCCCGCCGGCGGCCACGAGGGTCTCCTTGTTGGCCAGGGCGATGGCTTTGCCGGCCTCGAGGGCGGCGATGGTGGGCTTCAGCCCGCTGAATCCGACCATGGCCGTGAGCACGATGTCGGTGTCGGGGTCGTGCAGCAGGTCGCAGATGGAGTCGATGCCGGTAAAGACCTTGATATCGAGCGGGTCGAGGGCATCGGAAACCTCGTCGTAGAGATCGGGGTTGCAGATGACCACGCTCTTGGGGTTGAACTTGCGCGCCTGTTCGATGAGCAGGCTGCTGTTGTTGTTGGCGGTTAGCAGGTCCACCTCGAAGAGGTCGGGGTGGCGGTCGATCACGTCGAGGGCCTGGGTGCCGATCGAGCCGGTCGAGCCGAGAATGGCGATGTGCCGGAGAGGAGTCTGTTCCATCAGAATTCGATATAGAGAGCGGGGTCCACGGGCTGGTTCTTGTAACGGAGCTCGATCAGGATATGGGCTTGCGAAAGTTCGCCGGTCTCACCGACCGTGGCGACGGCGGTGCCGGCCTTGACCTGCTCGCCGACGCTCTTGAGGAGCTTGCCGGCGTGCCGGTAGATGGCGGTTACGTCGTTGTCATGCTGGATCCGGACGGTACAGCCCTCGAGCTCGCTCCAGTCGGCCGAGACGATGCGGCCGTCGAGGACGGCTGCCACGCTGGTCCCGGAGGGGGCGCTGATTTCAACGTAGGAATGGCTGCCTGTGGGCTGGAACGACTCCTTGAGCGTCCCTTTCAACGGGCGTTTGAAGCCCAGTCCGGTGAGCGCCGCAATGCGTTCGGCGGGACGGACCTGTTGTTCTGCGTCGATCTGCTCCACCTGGATGCGGAGCAGCGAGTCACTGGCCCGGTAAGCGGCCAGATCCTGCTCGTCGAGGGCGGTGCCGGACTTGGCCAGGCGCATCGAATCCAGGGGCAGGGCCTCGCGGCCCGTAACGACCCGCTGGATGTTGGCTACCTGGAAGGCCCAGAGGTCGATCACCTTTTCGAGCGAGTCAACCTTGCGGTAGTTCTCGATGGCGGCCTGCTGCGTCTCGCGGGAAGGGTAGCCCGGGATGGTGCGGCGCAGGGATGTATGGGCGACGAGCAGGTAGGTCAGCAGCATCACCACCAGGCCGAAGGCCACGAAGGAGATGAGCCGGTGCCCGTCCAACTTTCTTTCTTGTTTTGCCATAGTTTTCCTTAACTTTGCAATATGGACAGAATCCTGGGCATCGATTACGGAAGGAAACGGGTGGGGGTCGCCGTCAGCGATCCGCTCCGGATTTTTGCTTCCGCCCTGGAAACGGTTCATTCTGCAAAGATAATAGATTATCTGAAAAAGTATGCCCAGGAGCAGCGCATCGAACGCTTCGTGGTCGGTTATCCGATGAATCTCAACGGAGTACCTTCCGAGGCGGCCGCCGACGTGGATGTCTTCCTCAAGCAGCTGAAAAAGCATTTCCCCGACATCCCAGTGACCCTGGAAGACGAGCGCTTCACCTCCGTGCTGGCGCACCGGGCGATGATCGACGGCGGCATGAAGAAGATGGACCGCCGCGACAAGGCGGCCGTCGACAAGGTGAGCGCCGCGCTGATCCTGCAGACCTACCTGGACCGAGAAAAACCTGCGACATGATACTACCCATCTATTTATACGGCTCCCAAGTCCTGCGCGCCGTCGCGCAGGAAGACGACCTCTCCGACCGCGAGGCCGTCGTCAAACTCATCGGCGACATGGTCGAGACCATGCACCACGCCGACGGCTGTGGCCTGGCCGCCCCGCAAGTGGGCGTGTCCAAGCGCATCCTGGTGGTCGACGGAAACGACCTGACCGACCGCTTCCCCGAACTCAAGGGCTTCCATCGCGAGATGGTCAATCCCCGCTTCACCTTCGAGAGCGAGGAGACCTCTTCTTACGAGGAAGGCTGCCTGAGCATTCCCAACATCGACGCCGAAATCTCCCGCCCGGCCCGCATCCGCGTACATTATCTGAACACGGACTTCGAAGAGGTGGAGGAAGATTTCGAGGGCTTTGCCGCCCGGATGATCCAGCACGAGATGGACCATCTCGACGGTATCCTTTTCGTGGACCACGCCTCTCCCATCCGGCGCAAGATGCTCTCGGGCAAACTGATGGGCATCACCAAGGGCAACGTCCGCACCCGCTATCGCGTAAAGACAGACAAAAAATAAAACCGCCATGAAACTCAAGGCATTCCACGCATACGACATCCGGGGTCACTTCGGAACCGACCTGACGGTCGAACTCGCATACAAAGTGGGCTATTTCGTGCCCGAACTGCTCGACACGCACCGCGTGCTGCTGGGCCGCGACATGCGGCTCTCGTCGCCCGCCCTGCACGAGGCCGTCCTCAACGGCCTGCTCGACGCCGGCGCCGAAGTCTGGGACCTCGGCCTGAGCACCACGCCCTTCGTCTACTACGTCACGGCGAAGCACGGCTTCAAGGCCTCCATCCAGATTACGGCTTCGCACAACCCTAAGGATGACAACGGTTTGAAGGTGTCCCGCGCCCTGGCTCTCCCCGTAGGCTACGACTCCGGCCTGGGCACCATCGAGCGCTGGATCCTCGAAGACCGTCCTACGCCGCCCGCAGCCGAGCGCGGCACCGTCCGCGATTTCGATGTCCGCGACGAGTACGTGGCGTTCCTCAATGCCTTCAAGCAGGACTTCTCCAATCTGAAGATCGGTATGGATTGCTCCAACGGCATGGCTTCGATCTTCGTCCACCAGATCTTCGGCGACCAGCCCGACTATCTCTACGACACCCTCGACGGCAGTTTCCCGAACCACGAAGCCAATCCTTTCCAGCCCGAGAACGTGGTCGACCTGCAGAAACTGATCATCGCCAACCACTGCGACCTGGGCGTCATCTACGACGGCGATGCCGACCGCGTGATGTTCATCGACGAGACGGGCCGCTTCGTGGCGCCCGACCTGATCATCGCCCTGCTGGGTGAATACTTCATCAAGGAAAAGGGCCAGAACGGCATCGTGCTGCAGGACATCCGCAGCTCGAAGTCCGTAGCGGAGTATCTCGAGCCGCTCGGTTCCCAGATTGCCATGTGGAAAGTGGGGCGTGCCTTCGCAGCCCCGCGCCTCAGGGAACTCGGCGGCGTGTGGGGCGGCGAAGTGGCCGGCCACTATTATTTCCGTGACTTCTTCTATTGCGACAGCGGCCTGCTGGCCGGCATCCTGGTCCTGAACATCGTCGCCCGGCTCAAACGGGAAGGCGTCCTGTTCTCCCAGATGATCGACCGCATCCGCCACTACGAGAATTCCGGCGAGATCAATTTCCGCGTCGAGGACAAGAAAGGCGCGATGGATGCCGTGAAGGACCGCTTCATGGCCGAGGAAGAGAGCCTGGCTTTCTACGATTTCGACGGTTACCGTGTCGAATTCCGCGACTGGTGGTTCAACGTGCGCCCTTCCAACACCGAGCCGTACCTGCGCTTCCTGTGCGAGGCCACAACAAAAGAACTCCTCGATGAAAAGGTCGCTGAAGCGCGTGCCATCATCGGGGAGTTCGTCTGATTCTCAGCCGTAAAGCAGAAACCTACTCGACGAATTTCGTAACCAGGTAGAAGAGCCTGTCGAAGTTCGAATCCCGCGTATTCTCATACGAATCGCGCGGGGTGTGGTAGTATTGCAGGATCGATCCTTCCGTTTCGAAATAGATGCCCGGCACGCCTTTCTGTGCGAAAGAGAAGTGGTCGCTGTCGTCGTTCATCGGCTCCATGAAGAAGTCGAAGGGCGGGAACTTGGACGAGGCGTTGATCTGGCGGAAACGCTCCAGGCCGGCTTCGCCGCCCGGGGTGATCTGCGTGGACAGATGGTCGCTGTCGTCGGCCACCATGTCGAGGTCGATCATGTACTCGATCTTGTCGAGCGGCAGGCGGGGATTCTCGCAGTAGAAGAACGAACCCAGCAGATTCTCCTCCTCCGCGTCGAGCAGGATGAACTGGATGCCGTGGCGGGGCCGGTTCTTGCTGAAATACTTGGCCAGGGTCACGACCATGGCTGCTCCGGAGGCGTTGTCGTTCGCGCCCGGGAACATCGACTCGGATCCCATATAGCCCAGGTGGTCATAGTGTCCGAAAATCGTGTAATACGTATCGCATTTCGGGTCTGTACCAGGCAGATAGGCTACGACGTTGTGGGCGTCTCGCATCGGGAGCATCTCGGCGTCGACGTGCAGTTCGATCTCGCGGGCGTCGTCAGGGAAGGAGCCGTTGACAAAGAGGACCGGCATCCGGGTCTGGTAGTACGAGCGGGCCTTGAAATAAGGGAACTGCTCTTCCTGGCGGAGGATGATGCCGCCGATGTCCTTCAATTCGGTCAGGTAAGGCTTGTATTTGTCGAAAGGATCGGGTTGGAGCGTCTCCAGATAGTGGTTCCAGTCGATGACCACGAACTGGTCGCGGTACAGACCGCTGCTCAGGTGCTCGATGAATCCTTCCCGGCGGTAGGCCTCCTCGTCGAGGTAAGTCACCTTGAAGAAACCGTGGCAGGTGGGAGAGAATTCCTTGACCGTGAAGTCGAAGGTGGGTGCGTATGCTACGCCGTCGACCGACAGGGACATCGCACCGCGCATCACGTTCATCGGGAACTGGAAATGCTGGAGCCAGGGGAGATATTTCTCCTTGTTCTCCACCACGTTCCAACGACCTGCGTCGCTGGGCTCCACCACGCTCTTCAGATAGGGACGGGCCACGTTGTTCTCTTCTCCGGCAGCGGGGCAGGGCACCACGCCGTCGATTTCGGACAGGCGGTCGATCAGATACATGGCGGCATGCACGTCGCCGTCGCCGTAAACGCTGCGGCCGTTGTACCGGTCACTCGAGATCTCCTTGATCACCTCGTTGAAGCAGGCACGGTAGTCCGTGCAGCCGGCGAGCGTCAGGGCGCAGGTAAGAGCCATCAGAAAGCGTTTCATGGCGGTGATTATTTACCCAGTGCTTCGGCTACGGTCTTGTACATCGATTCGCCGCGGAGCACTTCACCACGCTTGTAGATGGTGCCGTCCGGAGCGAAGAGGATCATCGTCGGGATGCCGAGGATGCCGTAGCGGTCGGTCGGGGTGTGGTCGTCGCCCATGAAGATCTGGGTCCACTTCATGCCTTTCTCTTCCATACGCTTGGCGCTGGCGGTGTTGTCACCGTTGGTTTCCCAGACGGCGACACCCAGGACCATGAAATCCTTGCCTTCGAAGTCTTCGTACACTTTCTTGATGTTGGGGATCTCGGCCATGCAAGGGCCGCACCAGGAAGCCCAGAAGTCGGTGAGCACCCATTTGCCCTTGCCGACATAGTCGGAGAGCTTCACGTCGGCACCTTCGGGGGTCTTGCCGGCGAAGTCTACGAACGGCTTGCCTTCATCCGTGGCGTTTTCGGCTTCCTTGCCGGCGATGATGCTGCTGACGGACTCGTTCTCAGCCACGAACTTGCCGCATTTGCCGAGGATGCCCTTCAGCTCGTCGAGCGGCAGGTCGTAGATGACGTTCATCAGGGCGGAGAGGGCGATGTAGTTGTTCGGATTCTTCTTGATGGCGTCGAGGCTCAGTTCCTTCATCTTGCCCATCGTCTCTTCGTAGAGCGCTTCGGCCTCATCTTCGGCATCGTCGGCCAGGGCGGAAGCTTTCTGACGGTATTCGTCGGAGAGTTCGCCTACCTTTTCGTTGAACTGGTTGAAGGCATCGTTGAGGGCGGAACCCTCGATTTTGCAGGCTTCCATGTCGGGAGCGAAAGTCAGGTTGCAGCTGCCTTTCTCAGGGATGAGGCGGCAGATCCAGGAGCGGTCGCGCGGCGAACGTTCGCGGAAGTTGGCGACGACGGCGTAGGCGGTTTCGGGATTGGCCGGGGCCTTGAGGGTAAAGGTGCCGCCGGCAACGGCGGTGGAGTCGAGGACCGTGTTGTCGGTGCCGATCAGATAGACGAGCGTGTTCTCAGGGAAAGTCGCATCATCGGCGATCTTTCCTTTCACGGTGACGGTATCCTGGCCGCAGGAAGCGACAAGGGCCAGGACGAAGAGGGAAAAGAATAGTTTTTTCATATTAGATATAATTGATATTAAGCGAGGGATCCGCCGACGATGTCGAGCAGTTCGCTCGTGATGGCCTGCTGGCGACGTTTATTGTACTCGAGGGTGAGTTGTTCGAGCAGGTCGTCGGCGTTGTCGCTGGCCAGCTGCATGGCCACGGTGCGGGCGGCCTGTTCGGCCGCGTAGCTGTCCATCAGGATCGTATAGATCTTGAGCAGCAGGACTTTGGGAAGGAGTGCCTCGACCACTTCCTTCTTGCCGGGTTCCACGATGAACTCGTCTTCCGCAGGGCGTTCTTCAATCAAAGGCAGGCTCAGGGGAAGGAAGACCTCGCGGACGGGCGGCTGGGAAGCGTTCGATTTATAGTGGTTGTAGAGCAGGACGATGCGGCCGACCTCTCCCTTCTCGAAGCTCTCCATCAGTTTGGAAGCCAGTTCTGCAGCCGGTTCGTAGGCCGGTTTGTCGAGCAGGTGCGAGGCGTCCTCTTTGGGCGCGAAACCCACCTTTCGGCCGGCTTCGGCCACTTTCCGGCCTACCGGATAGAAGTCGATCTGTGCAGGTTTGAGACCTTCTTCCTCCAGTTGTTCGAATTCCGCAAGCAGCGATTTGACTGCAGTGGCGTTGAAGCCGCCGCAGAGCGAACTGTTGGAAGAGAATGCCACTACCGCCACACGCGGACTGCCGCTGTCCTGCAGCAGAGGTGACTCGATCGAAGCGCGTACGCCGCTGCCGCCGAGCAGGTCGAGCAGGAATCCGCTCAGCTTTTCCTGGTAAGGCACCATGTTTCCGATGGCCTGCTGGGCGCGGTGCAGTTTGGCGGCCGCAACCATCTTCATCGCAGAGGTGATCTGCAACGTGCTCTTGACAGAGGCGATCCGGGTCTTGGTCTCCTTGAGCGATGCCATGGCTATTGTTCGTTGAGCAGCTTGACGATTTCGGCGGCCACGCGCTCGATGGTGTCGGTAATCACGGAGTCGATCTTGCCCTTGGCGAGCGGGTCGATGACGTCGGCGCGGTGGTCGGCGCGCATCCGCTCCAGGAAGATCTTCTGGAATTCAGGGACTTTCGACAATGGAATGTCCCGCATCAGGGCTTTCGTGCCGCAGTAGAGGATCGCCACCTGTTCGCCTACGGGCATCGGGGCGTACTGCGGCTGGATGAGGAGCACGTTGTTCTTGCGGCCCTTGTCGATGGTCAGGCTGGTGACGGTGTCCATGTCGCTCGAGAACTTGCTGAACGACTCGAGCTCACGGTACTGGGCCTGGTCGATCTTCAGGGTACCGGCCACTTTTTTCATACTCTTGACCTGGGCGCTGCCGCCGACGCGCGACACGCTGATACCCACGTTGATGGCGGGGCGGAATCCCTGGTTGAAGAGGTCGGTTTCGAGGAAGATCTGGCCGTCGGTGATGGAGATCACATTGGTCGGAATGTAGGCCGACACGTCTCCGGCCTGCGTCTCGATAATCGGAAGCGCGGTCAGCGATCCGCCGCCCCGCACCTTGCCTTTCAGGCTTTTGGGCAGGTCGTTCATCTGCTCGGCCACTTCCTGCTGGTCGATGATCTTGGCGGCGCGCTCCAGCAGACGGCTGTGTAGGTAGAAGATGTCGCCCGGGTACGCCTCGCGGCCGGAAGGACGGCGCAGGATCAGCGACACCTCACGGTAGGCCACGGCCTGTTTCGACAAGTCGTCGTAGACCACCAGGGCATGGCGTCCCGTGTCGCGGAAGTACTCGCCGATAGCGGCGCCTGCGAACGGCGCATAGTACTGGAGGGCGGCCGGGTCGGCCGCGTTGGCGGCCACCACGATGGTGTAGTCCATCGCACCCTTTTCGCGGAGGACGTTGACGATGCTCGCCACGGTGGAGCCTTTCTGGCCGATGGCTACGTAGATGCAGTAAATCGGCTTGCCGGCTTCGAAGTTCGCCCGCTGGTTGATGATCGTATCGATGGCGATGGCGGTCTTGCCGGTCTGGCGGTCGCCGATGATCAGCTCGCGCTGGCCGCGGCCGATGGGGATCATCGCGTCGACGGCCTTCAGGCCGGTCTGGAGCGGCTCGTTCACCGGCTGGCGGTAGATCACGCCCGGCGCCTTGCGTTCAAGCGGCATTTCCGTCAGGTCTCCCGCGATGTCGCCGCGTCCGTCGATCGGCTGGCCGAGCGGATTGACCACGCGGCCGATCATCTTGTCGCCCACCTGGATGGAGGCGATGTGACCGGTCCGGCGGGCCGTCATCCCTTCCTTCACCTTTTCGGTGGAGCCCAGCAGCACGGCGCCGACATTGTCTTCCTCGAGGTTCATCACCACGGCCATCACGCCGCTGTCGAACTCGATGAGTTCGCCCGCCTCCGCGCTGCTCAGGCCGTAGAGCCTGACCACGCCGTCGTGGACCTGGAGCACCTGGCCCACTTCTTCGTACTTGGCGTCGACGTTGATGTCGTGGAGCTGCTTGAGCAGCAGCTCGGAGATTTCACTTGCTTTGAGATTATCAACCATTGTTGCGATTATTTCTGTTTTTCTCTTCCCATTCCTTGCGGATGTCCCGCAGCTGCGCGGCGATGGATGCGTCGAAGCGCTTGTCTTCCACCTGCACGATGAAGCCGCCGATCAGGTCGGGATTGACTTCGGTCTTGAAGTCCACTTCCGTGAACCCCTGCAGTTTCATCAGCTGCGCGAGTTTGTCGGCAAGCGCGGGATTCTCGGTGGCCGTGGTGAGCCAGGCGCGCGTGATTCCCTTTTTCTTGCGGTAGAGGACCCGGTAGTTGTGCATGATGGCGGGCAGGTACTCCACCCGCTTGTTGTGGATGACCAGGGCCAGGAAACGCTGCATCGGCTCGGAGAGCCGCTCGATGCATCCGGCCACGTCGTCTTTCGAGAGCACCGCTTTCTTGAGGGCGGCGGCGTCTTCGTACACGCGTCCCTCTTCCTTCGTTTCGCTGGCGAAAAGAAGGAGCGCTTGTGCGTAGCGGGAGGCGATCAATCCGGCATCCATAGGTTCCTGGGATTAATTGACGGTCGTGCGGCCTGCACGGGCCTCTTCGATCAGTTTGTCGATGAGCGCGTTCTGCTTTTCAGCGCTGTTGAGGTGCCCGCGGATGAGTTTCTCCGCCACCTCGATGGAGAGGTTCGTGACCTCGTTCGTGATTTCGCGGCGGGCCGTCTCCTGTTCGATGCGGATCTCTTCGCGCGCCTTCTCGATCATCGCCGTGGTCTGCTCGCGGGCCTGGTCGCGTGCTTCCTGGACGATCTTGTCGCCGGCGGCGGCCGCCTCATTCAGGATGCGCGCCTGTTCCTTGCGGGCTTCCTCGATGAGCTTCTTCTGCTCGGAGGCAAGCTCCTTCAGGGTTCTCCGGGCCTCTTCCGCCTCGCGCAGCGACTGTTCGATGCTGTCGGAGCGCTTCTTGACCATTCCCGTGATGAGCGGGAAACCGAACTTCGCCAGAATGAAGAACACGATGGCGAAGATCAGCGTCATCCAGAAAAGGAGTCCGAAGTCGGGTGTGATCAGTGACATGGACTAACCGGTGATGCCGAGCAGGCAGACGAGGATGGCGAACAGGCAGGCGCCTTCGATAAGGGCTGCGATGATGATAGCGGTGGTACGCATGCCGCTGGCTGCTTCGGGCTGACGGGCTGAGCTTTCCAGGGCGGATTTACCGATTTTGCCGATGCCGATGGCGGCAGCGATGGCTGCGATGCCGGCGCCGATGGCTGCGCCGAATTTTCCGAATGCCGCACCTGCGACGGCCTGTAAGATGATAGCTAACATGATTTTGGGTTTATTTAGTTGTTTCTATTCTGGTTTCGTGTTCGGGTTCCTGGCGGGAAAGGCCGATGAAGACGCTCGAAAGCATCGTGAAGACATAGGCCTGGATGAAGGCCACCAGCAGTTCGAGGATGTCCATGAAGACGCCGAAGAGCACGGCGATGACGCTCATCGAGCCGTTGATCGCCGGGCCGAGCTTGGCCGTGATGAAGACCACCGCCACCACACCCAGCAGCATGATGTGCCCGGCCAGGATGTTGGCGAAAAGTCGCACCATCAGGGAGAAAGGCTTGGTGAACATGCCGATGATCTCGATCAGGGGCATCAGCGGGAGCGGCACCTTGAGCCAGGTGGGCACTTCGGGCCAGAAGATATCCTTGTAGTAGTGTTTGTTTCCGAAGAGGTTGACGGCCAGGAAGGTGCATACGGCCAGGAAGAGCGTCACGGCAATGTTGCCCGTGAGATTCGCCCCGCCCGGGAAGAAGGGCACGATGCCCAGCAGGTTGTTCAGGAAGATGAAGAAGAAGGCCGTCAGCAGGTAAGGTGCGTATTTCTGCCAGTCCTTGCCCACGCCTTCCTTGATGATGTCGTCGGTGACCATCGTGATGAGCATTTCCATCAGGCCGGGGAAACCCCGCGGCGCCTCTTTCATCGCGTCGTGTTTCCGGTACCAGCTTGCGGTCCAGAGGATCAGCACGAGCAGCAGGACCGAGCTCATCATCAGGCTCAGGACGTTCTTGGTGATGGAGATGTCGATGGGCCGTTTTCCCGTGGCCGCATTGACGATCTTGCCGTTCTCGTTGAGGGTATAGCCGTTCTCCTGCATCTTGCGCGAGGAGAAGACGTGGAGTCCGCCGTCGATGACGATGCAGGGCAGGGGAATCGAGATGTGGTGCCCGTTGACGGTCGTGATGTGCCACTCGTACGCGTCGCCGATGTGGCCGAAGATATAGTGGTTCAGGTCGAATTGCTCCGTTTCGGGTGCATCGGTCTCCGTTGCGGCGGCGGGAACCGGCGCAAACAGCAGCAGGGCCACTGCCAGGAACACGATTTCCTCTATCCGACGCATACCGTAATCACATTGTCCCGGACTTCCACGAAGCCCGGCTTGCATTCGATCTGATGGTCTTGTCCATCCTTGACGTAGCGGATGGTGCCTGCGTCGAGTGAGGAGATCAGGGGCGCGTGGTCCCTGAGGACCTCGAAGCGGCCCATCGAGCCCGGAAGCTCGACCAGTTCGGCCTCGGTGGAGAGCACTTCCCGCTCGGGAGAGAGTATCTTGAGAATCATCGTCATTTACCGGCCTGTGCAAGGAGTTTTTCGCCTTTTTCGATGGCTTCTTCGATGGTTCCCACGTTGAGGAAGGCCTGCTCCGGCAGGTGGTCCACCGCACCGTCCATGATCATGTTGAAGCCTTTGATGGTGTCTTCGATCGAGACCATCACGCCCGGAACGCCCGTGAACTGCTCGGCTACCTGGAAAGGCTGCGACAGGAAACGCTGGATGCGGCGTGCGCGGTTGACGGTGAGTTTGTCTTCGTCGGAGAGTTCGTCCATACCCAGGATGTTGATGATGTCCTGCAGCTCCTTGTTGCGCTGGAGCACCTGCTTGACACGCTGGGCGGTCTGGTAGTGCGCTTCGCCCACGATGTTCGGGTCGAGGATGCGCGAGGTGCTCTCCAGCGGATCGACGGCGGGGTAGATACCCAGCTCGGCGATCTTGCGGCTGAGCACCGTGGTGGCGTCCAGGTGCGAGAAGGTGGTGGCCGGGGCGGGGTCCGTCAAGTCGTCGGCCGGCACGTAGACGGCCTGGACCGAGGTGATGGACCCGTTGCGGGTGGAGGTGATGCGCTCCTGCATCCGTCCCATCTCCGTGGCAAGGGTGGGCTGGTAGCCCACGGCGGAAGGCATACGTCCCAGCAGGGCGGATACCTCGCTGCCGGCCTGGGTGAAACGGAAGATATTGTCGATGAACAGCAGGATGTCCTTCGGGTCTTCGGGATTGCCGCTGTCGCGGAAGGATTCGGCCAGGGTCAGACCCGAAAGCGCCACGGAGGAACGGGCTCCCGGCGGTTCGTTCATCTGGCCGAAGACCATGGCGACCTGCGACTTGGCAAGCTCTTTCTCATCGACCTTCGACAGATCCCAGTGCCCTTCTTCCATGGATTTGTCGAACGCTTCGCCGTAGCGGATGACGCCCGACTCGATCATTTCGCGCAGCAGGTCGTTGCCTTCGCGGGTACGTTCGCCCACGCCGGCGAAGACCGAGAAGCCGTTGTGCTTCTTGGCGATGTTGTTGATCAGTTCCTTGATGAGCACGGTCTTGCCCACGCCGGCGCCGCCGAACAGACCGATCTTGCCGCCCTTGAGGTAGGGCTCCAGCAGGTCGATGACCTTGATGCCGGTGAAGAGGACCTCCTGCGAGGTGGTCAGCTCCTCGAACTTGGGCGGTTCGCGGTGGATGGGGAGCGAGCCTTCCCGGTCGAGTTCGTGCATGCCGTCGATGGTGCCGCCCACCACGTTCATCACCCGGCCGCGGATCTGGGCACCGACGGGCATCGTGATGGTACCGCCCGTGGAACGGACCTCCATGCCGCGGCGGAGGCCGTCGGTCGAGTCCATTGCCACGGTGCGTACCGTGTCCTCGCCGATATGCTGCTGTACCTCGATGGTCAGGGAAGTGCCGTCCTTGCGGGTGACTTGCAGGGCTTCGTGGATGGAAGGGAGCTTGGCCTGCTCGTCTTCCTGCAGATTGAAATGTACGTCGATCACGGGCCCGATGATCTGGGAAATGTGTCCGGTTAAGCGTGCCATCGTATGCGGAAAAAACTTTTCAAAACAATCTACAAAGATACGCTTTTTCCATCAGCGATGCAAATTGGTTTCAATCGCATCTTTTTTGGAAAAAATTTTGTTAACTTAGTAGCCTGGTTTGAAAACAAATCCAAAAAACAAATAGTATTATGGCAATCAACCTTCTCGACCTTATTTCTTCGACGGTCGCCTCCAAGACGAGCGGCCTCGAGATTCCGGCCCAGTCCAAGAACACGGTTCTCAACGGATTAACCGACTCCATCTTCGGCAGCCTCACCCAGACGGTTACCAAACCGGGCGGAATCGACGCCATCAAGTCGCTGCTGACGGGTAAGACCGCCGCGGCATCCAGCCCCATCACGGCGCTGGCCGGCAACATTTTCAGCAACAACATCCTGAAGAAACTCAACCTGGGCAGCCTGCTCAACGGCAAACTCCTCGCGCTGGTCCCTGCCATAATGGGCAACCTCTCCGGCATCCTGAAAGACCAGGACGGCGACGGCGACGTCGACTTCCAGGACATCCTGATCACCCTCAAGGGCGGCAACAAGACCCAGGCCCAGAAGACGGGCGGCGGCCTGCTCGGCGGTATCCTCGGCAAGGTACTCGGTGGTTCCCGTTAAACGCATAAAACCGGCTTTATGACTAATACCGCAACCAAACAGCAGAATTTCACGGCGCCCATCATCGTGATGTTCGCCCTCTTCTTCATGATCGCCTTCGTCACGAACCTGGCCGGTTCGATGGGCGTGGTGGTCACCAACCAGTTCGGCGCCAGCAAGGCCCTCAGCCAGCTCGGCACCCTGGCCAACTTCATCGCCTACGCCTGCATGGGTATCCCCGCAGGTCTGATCCTCCGCCGCAAAGGCTATAAGTTCACGGCGCTCCTTGCCGTGATCATCGGCTTCATCGGCGTCGGCATCCAGTTCCTCTCCGGCTATGCCGAGAGCTTCTTCGTCTATGTGCTTGGCGCTTTCGTGGCCGGCTTCTCGATGTGTATGCTCAACATCGTGGTCAACCCGATGCTGAACACCCTGGGCGGCGGCGGCAACAAAGGCAACCAGCTCATCCAGTGGGGCGGCTCCTGCAACTCGATCGGTGGTACGATCGCCCCGATCCTCGTAGGCTGGCTCGTGGGTGGTTCGATCCAGGATGCGACGGTCGCCAAGGCGGCTCCCGTGATGATCATCGCCATGGTGATCTTCGCCATCGCCTTCGTGGTGATCCTCCTGACCAAGATTCCCGAACCGCACATGGAAACCGCTGAGGAGAAGGCAGCACGTCTGGCCGGCACTGCGAAGATAGACAAGCACAGCCCGCTGAGCTTCCGTCACTTCGTGCTGGGCGCCATTGCCATCTTCTTCTACGTGGGCATCGAGGTCGGTATCCCGAATACGGCCAATATCCACTTCTCCGGCCTGAGCAACGTGGGTCCGGCCATCGCCGGCACCTTCATCGGCGCTTACTGGTTCTGCATGCTGATCGGTCGTCTGATCGGCGGCTCGATCGGCGGTAAGGTTTCGAGCAAGAAGATGTTGCTCTTCACGTCTTCGGCTGCCATCCTTTTCATCCTGCTGGCGATGTTCATTCCCGAGAGCGCCACGATCACCCTCGGCAAGTACACCGTTCCTTGGAGCCTGGCCTTCCTGACGATCTGCGGTCTCTGCACTTCCGTCATGTGGGGCGCGATCTTCAACCTTTCGGCTGAAGGACTCGGCAAATACACGGCAGCTGCGTCCGGCATCTTCATGACGCTGGTCTGCGGCGGCGGTATCATCCCGTTCATCCAGAACGCGATCGCCGACAAGGTGGGCTCCATCCAGAGCTACTGGCTGCTGGTGGCCTGCCTGGCCTACCTGATCTACTATGCCGTCTCCGGCTCGAAGAACGTGAACAAAGACATCCCCGTCGACTAACAGCGTATGGAAAAAGAACTTGTAATCGGCATCGACGTCGGCGGTCAGAGCACCAAGCTCGGCGTTGTCAACAAGGACGGCGAAATCATCGCCCAGACCGTCATCTCCTCGCTGCAGGATGAGCTCATCGACTACATCAACGAGCTGACCAAGGCCATCAAGACCCTGATCACCGATACGGCCGAGGCCGGAAAGGTCAAGGGTATCGGCATCGGCGCCCCCAACGGCAACTATTACAAAGGGACGGTGGAGTACGCCCCCAACCTCAAATGGAGTTATGACAACGAAGGCAAGCCGACCGTGGTCGACCTGGCTTCCCTGGTCAAGAGTTTCACCGGCCTGCCGGTGACCGTCACCAACGACGCGAATGCGGCGGCGATGGGCGAAATGGCCTATGGCGTGGCACGCGGCATGAAGAACTTCATCATGATCACCCTCGGCACCGGTGTCGGCAGCGGCATCGTGGTCAACGGCGAGGTGGTTTACGGCCACGACGGCTTTGCCGGCGAGCTGGGCCACACGATCGCCATCCGTGACGGCCGCCAGTGCAACTGCGGCCTCAAAGGCTGCCTGGAAACGTACTGCAGCGCGATGGGCGTCCGCCGGACGACCCAGAAACTGCTCTTCATGCATCCGGAACGCCCCAGCAAGCTGCGGGAGCTCGATCCCGAGAAGATCAGTTCGAAAGACGTGTACGACGCCGCCGAGCAAGGCGACGAGACCGCCATCGAGATCTTCAAGACCACGGGCGAGATCCTGGGCCGTTCGCTGGCCGACTTCGTGAAGTTCAGCGCACCCGAGGCCATCGTCCTGTTCGGTGGCCTGGCCAAAGCCAAGAAGTACTTCCACGACGACCTGGTCGCCGCCATGGAAGAGAACCAGCTCCAGATCTGGAAGGGCCGCATCAAGGTCCTCTATTCCTCGCTCAAGGACTCCGACGCCGCCATCCTCGGTGCCAGCGCCCTGGCCTGGTAAGTGTCAGAGTTGTTTTTTGATCAAACGGGGAATCCCGTACAGGAAGCGCCGCCAGGGAGACCAGGCGGCGACTTCTTTTTGGGTCACCTCGTCCGATTCCTCCAGCAGGTCGAGGTACACCGCTTTCTGGGCGATGGCCGTTTCAGGATCGGAGATGCAGGCGCAGATTTCATAGTCGAGCAGGAAACTCCGATTGTCCAGGTTGACCGATCCGACCCAGAAGTATCGGTCGTCTGCCACGGCGACTTTGCTGTGGTTGAAACGGGGCAGGTATTCGTAGACGCGGATGCCGGCTTCCAGCAGTTCCTGGAAGAAAGACCGGTTGATTGCCGTCGTGGTGGGATGGTCCGTTTTCTTCGGGACCACGAGCCTGACGTCGACGCCCCGTGCCGCCGCGTTTTTCATCGCGTCCATCAGGGCATCGGGCGGGCAGAAGTAGGGCGTCTGCAGATAGACGTAGGAACGGGCTTCTTCCAGCAGCTGCACGTATTTTTTCAGAAATACCGGATAAAACGGACTGCCGGAGACGATTTCGAGTGGTCCATCAGCTTTTTCAACATCCTGTGGGGCAGGCATTGCGCCGTCCAGTTCCTCCCAGGTGGCATAGAAGACTTGCTTGAGATCGGCTACCGCCGGCCCTGTGAAGCGCAGATGCGTGTCGCGCCAATCCAGATGGTAGTGCCTGGCCAGGTTCATGCCTCCCACGTAGCCGATGTGGTCGTCGATGACGACAATTTTCCGGTGGTCGCGGTAGTTGATTTCCACAGGCCAGCCGCGGGGGTTGGTAAAATAACGGATTTCGACGCCGCTTGCCGCCATCCGGTCGTAGTAGTCCCTGGGCGTAAGGCCGCCGATGACATTTTCCATGATCAGTTTGACGGCAACGCCTTCCTCCGCCTTGCGCATCAGGAGGTCACCGATCAGACGGCCGGACGAATCCGGTGCGAAGCTGTAGTATTCCAGGCAGATAGATTCCGTTGCCCGCTCCAGGTCCTGCCGCAGCAGCTCCCATTTCCGCGTGCCTGACAGGATGACTTCCCACTCCGAAGCGGGAGCACCCGAGGCCTGCAGGCAGAGCAGGAGCAGCAGTAGGATCGTAAGCCGGCGCACGGGTTCCGATTATTGCATCTGGCGGAGACGGACGTCGATGCCGGGAAGGCTTTCCGGGAGGGCGGACAGGTCGGTGTTGCTGAAATGATAGGGGATGAGGACTTTCGGCTGGATGAGCTTCGCCGCTTCCACGCACTGGTCCACGGTCATCGTGTAGGGTTGGTTCACGGGCAGGAAGGCTACGTCGATGTCTTTGATATCCGCCATTTCAGGAATGACTTCCGTATCGCCGGCAATGTAGATACGCAGACCGTCAAGAGTGAGCACATAGCCGTTTCCATTGCCTTTCGGATGGAAATTCTCTCTTCCTTCGGTGGAATTGTAGGCGGGGACGGCTTCCAGCTGGATGCCTTTGGCCAACTGCAGTTTCTGGCCGTTTCCGATGACCTCGCCGCTGCCGTACTGGTCGCGGCTGCGCTGGTTCATCAGCAGCCGTGTATCCTCTTTGGTGAGGGCGGCGATGGCGTCGGCATCGAGGTGGTCGCCGTGTTCATGGGTGATGAGGATAACGTCGGCCTTGGGGAAAACCGTCGCATAGTCGGTTTCCTTTCCGAGTTTGGTGACAGGGTCGATCTGGATGGAAACGCCGTCGAAGTCTACGGCCAGGCTTCCGTGCTTGATCAGCGTGATGTCCACGGGCTTTCCATGGTCGGTGACGAAACGTTCCACTTCATAGCCTGCTTCAGAGACGGTGGAAGAGGGTTGGACGGCGTTCTTGGCAGGTTTGCAGCCCAGCATCAGAACAGAGACGGCCACAGCGGCGGCCAGGTACACGAAGGATTTCATAAGGCGCTGAGGATTTGATGACAAGTTCAAATATAAGCAAAATATCGATTGCCCGTTGTTTTTCAGAAGACTATTGAAGGTACGCGGCTGTGACGGAGGCGGGGCAGCCGGCCAGGCCGGCGGGGGTGCCTGCGTAGAGCAGGGCGCCGCCTTCCTCGCCGGCGCCGGGACCGAGTTCCAGCAGGAAGTCGGCCGAGCGGATCACGTCGAGGTTGTGCTCGATCATATAGACGGTATTGCCTCGTTCAACCAGGGAGTCGAACAGGCGGATGATATGGCGGATGTCCTTCACGTGCAGGCCGTCGGTGGGTTCGTCAACGATAAAGATCCGGCCTTCCTCGCCTAGATGGGAGGCCAGCTTGAGCCGTTGCAGTTCGCCGCCCGAAAGGGTAGAGAGCGCCTGGTTCAGGTGGAGATATTGTAAACCCACATCGACCAGCGGGCGGAGTTTCTGCTCGATGAGGGTGCCGGCGAAGAAGCGGGAGGCCAGGCGGACCGAAAGGTCCATCGCCTGGGCGATGTCGAGGGTTTCGCCGGTGACAGGGCTCGTGAGCTTGTATTGCAGGGCTTCGGGGCGGTATCGCAGCCCGCCGCAGGCCTCGCAGGTGGTCTCGATGGCATCCATAAAGGCCATTTCCGACACGATGACGCCTTTGCCGCCGCATACGGGGCAGGCCCCTTCTCCGTTGAAGGTGAAGTAGGCCTCTTTCATCTTGTGCGCACGCGCGAAAGCCTTTCGGATGTCTCCGGCTACGTCCATGTAGGTGCCAGGAGTGGAGCGCAGGCTCACACCGATATTCTTCTGACTGATATAGACCACTTTGCCGGGATCGGGATACTGCTGACGGAAACATTCCATCAGCGAACTCTTGCCCGATCCGGCCACGCCGGCCACTACGCCGAAGACGCCCGTAGGGAAGTCGACCGTCAGCCCGCGCAGGTTGTTGAGCGTCGCATTTTCCACGCGGAATGAACCCGTGCCCGGTCGCGGAGCGGCTTTGAAGGGCAGCCGCTCTTCCAAGAGGTGCCCCGTCGCCGTGTCGCTCTGCAGCAGTTCATCCCAGGATCCTTCGAAGCAGATGTGTCCGCCGTCGATGCCCGGACCAGGTCCCAGATCGACGATATGGTCGGCGATGCGGATCATCTCGGGATGGTGCTCCACCAGCAGCACCGTATTGCCGGCGTCGCGCAGCCGGCGTACCGAGCGCTTGAGCCGTTCGATGTCGCGCGGATGCAGGCCGACGCTCGGCTCGTCGAGGATGTAGAGCACGTCGGAGAGCGAGGAGTTGATATACTTGGCAATCTTGCAGCGCTGTGCCTCGCCGCCGGAGAGTGTGCCGACAGGCCGGTTGAGCGACAGGTAGCCGAGGCCGATCTCTTCCAGCGCCGTCAGACGCGCGCCGATGGCGGCCTTCAGGTCGGCCGCCAGCGGGTCGGTGAGCCCGGCGACCCAGGCGTTGAGCCGGGTGATCGACAGGGCGCAGACCTCCGCGATGTTCAGGCCCTCGATGCGGCAGGTCAGCACTTTGGGATTGAGGCGCGTGCCGCCGCAGTCGGGGCAGGTGCCCATCGTCAGCATCGGATTCAGCACGGCGGCGTGCAGCAGCCCTTCCTCGGAGTTGATGATGCTGCGGTACATACGCGGGATCAGGCCTTCGTACTTAGCGGTCTTGGGCCAGTTCGAAGGCGGGTTTTTGAGGCGGATCTGCGGGCTGTTGAGGAAGAGGTCCAGTTCTTCGGGCGAGTAGTCCTTGATCTTCTTGTCGAGGTCGAACAGGCCGCTGTGCGCGTAGCGGATCCAGCGCCAGCCGCCCTTGCCGAAGGCGATGTAGTGGATGGTGTCCTCGTCGTTGAGGCTCTTGTCGAAATCCACGAGTTTGTGGATGTCGAGCTCCCGGATCTCGCCCAGACCGGCGCAGCGCGGACAGCTGCCCTGCGGATGGTTGAAGCTGAAACTGTCGGAATAGCCCACGAAAGGTTTGCCTACGCGCGAAAAGAGCAGACGCAGCAAAGCGTAGATATCCGTGTATGTGCCGACGGTAGAGCGGGAATTCTGCGCCGGCTTCTTCTGGTCGATGACGATGGCGATGGGAAGGCCCTCGATGGAGTCGACCTTCGGGCGTCCGTATTTCGGGAGATACTGCTGCACGAAGGTGGGGAAGGTGTCATTGAGCTCCCGGCGGCTCTTCGCCGCGATGGTGTCCATCACCAGGGAACTCTTCCCCGAGCCGGATACGCCGGTGAAAATGGTGATCTTGTATTTCGGTATGTCGAGCGAGATATTGCGCAGGTTGTTCTCCCGCGCCCCGCGGATCCTGATGGTGTCGAAACTGTTCATAGACAGAGGCCGTAACTGTGTTTGATCTCGTTCATCACGAAGGACGACTGGATGCTGCCGATGGTGTCGAGGGCACCGAGCGTGTTGATAATGAAATCGTTGTACTGCTTCATATTGCGGGCGCGGATCTTCAGCAGGTAGTCGTATTCGCCCGAGATGTTGTAACATTCAGCCACTTGGGGAATCTGGCGGATCATCCGGGTGAAGTCGCGGGCTACGTCGCGCGACATCTGTTTCAGCTTGACGGAGCAGTAGACCTCGAAGCCCAGGTCGAGTTTCTCGGCGTCGAGGATGGCCACGTACTGCCGGATGTAGCCTTCACGCTCCAGGCGCTTGAGCCGTTCAAACACCGGCGTCGTCGAAAGGTTGACCTTCGCTGCCAGCTCTTTCGTCGTCTGCCGCGCATCCTCCTGCAAAGCGCGAAGAATTTTTATATCAGTTTCATCAATCATTTAGAATAATTTTCTAATTAAATCAATATTTATGGCAAATATAGAAATATTTTCCAAATTTTTCCAGACTATTGCGCGGTTTTTTCCTTCCCTCTATCTTTGCAGCAAAACCTGAGAGAAAGATGAGCAAGCAAGGCATCGGCACGCGCTGCGTGCAGGCGGGCTACAAGCCCGGCAAAGGGGAACCCCGACAGATTCCGATCATCCAGAGCACGACCTTCAAATATGAGACTTCCGACCAGATGGGCCGGCTGTTCGACCTGGAGGAGAGCGGGTATTTCTATACCCGGCTCCAGAACCCGACCAACGACCACGTAGCCGCCAAGATCGCCGACCTGGAAGGAGGCGTGGGTGCGATGCTGACCGCATCGGGTCAGGCGGCCAATCTGTTCGCCTGCCTGAATATCTGCTGCGCCGGCGACCATATCGTCAGTGCAACCAATATCTATGGAGGCACTTTCAACCTGCTGGGCGTCACCCTTCAGAAGCTGGGCATCGGCGTGACTTTCGTCAATCCCGACGATCCGGAGGAAACCATCGCGGCAGCCTTCCGGCCGGAGACGAAGCTCCTCTTCGGCGAGACGCTGTCGAATCCCGGCGTGGAGGTGCTCGACATCGAGAAATTCGCCCGTATCGCCCATGCGCACGGCGTACCTCTGATCGTCGACAATACCTTCCCCACGCCAGTCAACTGCCGCCCGTTCGAATGGGGTGCCGACATCGTGACGCACTCTACGACCAAGTATATGGACGGGCACGGCGTAGCCGTCGGCGGTGCGCTGGTTGACAGCGGCCACTTTGATTGGGAGGCGCATGCCGACAAGTTCCCGGGGCTTTGCACCCCTGACGCCTCCTATCACGGACTTGTCTATACAAAAGCGTTCGGCAAGGCTGCTTACATTACCAAGGCTACTACGCACCTGATGCGGGACCTGGGTTCGATCCAGAGCCCGCAGAACGCCTTCTACCTGAATCTCGGCCTGCAGACGCTGCATTTGCGGGTGCCCCGCCACTGCGCGAGTGCGCTGGCCGTGGCCCAGTTCCTGGAACAGCATCCCGATGTGGCCTGGGTGAAATATCCCGGCCTGAAGGGAGACAAGGATTACGAAAAGGCCCGGAAATATCTTCCTGATGGCACCAGCGGCGTGCTCTGCCTTGGTCTCAAGGGAGGCCGGGACTTTGACAACCGCTTTATGGACGCCTTGCGGCTGGTCACGATCGAGACCCACGTGGCCGACTGCCACAGCTGCATCCTGCATCCCGCTTCGCATACGCACCGGCAGCTGAGCGATGCGCAGCTGCGGGCTGCGGGCATCGACCCGGGCCTGATGCGGCTGAGCATCGGCCTGGAAGATGCCGACGACCTGATCGAGGACCTGAAACAGGCGCTGGAGGCTGCCCATCGCGGATGATCCGGCACGAACTCTTTCTCGACGACTTCGCTTTCGAAGCGGGAGGACGGCTCGACCGGGTGAAGGTCGTGTACCATACCTCACCGGTACGGCGTGGCCGTGTCATTTGGATCTGCCACGCCCTGACGGCCAACAGCGATCCGGAAGACTGGTGGCCCGAGATGGTGGGGCCGGGCCTGTTCTTCGATCCGGAACGCGATTTCATCGTCTGTGTCAATATGCTCGCCTCGCCCTACGGCTCTTCTTGCCCTGCTTCCGTTAATCCTGTTACGGGTCGGCCATATTACTTTGATTTCCCGGCTGTTACGGTTCGCGATATGGTCGCGGCAATGGCTGCGGTCCGGCGCGAACTTGAGATTGAACGGGTCGATTTGCTCGTTGGCAGTTCCATCGGCGGCTTTCAGGCAGTGGAGTGGGCGGTCACCGAGCCGGACCTGTTTGAACGGGCTGCGTTCATCGCAACTTCGCCGCGTGTGTCGCCCTATCTGTCGGCCGGCATCGAAACGCAGCGGATGGCCCTGGAAGCGGATCCTTCGTTCCGCGAAGCAGCCAGCCTGTCGGGAGGAGAGGCCGGCTTGCGCTGTGCCCGTGCGCAGGCCCTGATTTCCTATCGCAGTTTTATCGGTTACGGTCTCAGGCAGGCCGAGCCGGACGACGATACGCTTTTCGCGACCCGGGCTGCTTCCTATGAACGGTACCAAGGCGAGAAGCTGGTCCGTCGCGGGTTCGATGCGTATTCTTATTATTATCTTTGCAATGCCGTGGACAGCCACAATGTGGGTCGCGGCCGCGGCGGGGTAGCCGCGGCGCTGGGCCGCATCCGTGCCACCACCGTCGTTGCTTCGATCGATACCGACGGGATTTTCCCGCCTCAGGAGATCGAAAGCTGGGCTCCGTTCATTCACGGAGCCGTGTATAAACGTTTAACCTCGTCTTTCGGCCACGACGGCTTCCTGTTGGAGACGGGGCAATTGGAAGATCTGTTATGCAAGTTTTGAAATTCGGCGGTTCGTCCGTCGCTTCTCCCCAAAGAATCATCGATATCGTCCGCACTTCGATCGAGCGCGACCGTACGATCCTGGTCTGTTCGGCTGTCAGCGGCTGCACCGACGCGCTGATCCGCCTCGGCCACCTGGCCTCCGAGCGTGATGAAAGCTATCTGACCGAACTCGACCGCCTTTACGGACGACATCTGGAAATGATCGAGCAACTGATGCCCGCCGACCGGAAAGCCGCTGTCCGGGAGACCATCGACGGTCTCTTCGATTCGCTCCGGGGCATCCTTCACGGGGTCTTCCTGTTGGGAGAACTCAGCCCCACGAGCCTGGATGCGGTACAAAGCTATGGCGAATTGTTTTCGACGAAGATCCTCGCCGCCAAGTTCACTTCGCTCGGCATCCCGTGCAACTGGCTCGATGCCCGGAAGCTAATTACGACCGTCGGCGGGGTAGTGGATACCGTCCGGACTTATGCCGATGTGGCCGCGGCGGTGGAAAGCCAACCGCATACCTCGCTTTTCATCGTTCCTGGTTTTATCGCTTCCGACCAGCAGGGGAGAGTCACGACGCTCGGCCGCGGAGGCTCCGACTACACAGCCTCGCTATTTGCCGTCGGCGTGCATGCGCGACTGGTAGAAATATGGACCGACGTGCCGGGCATCATGACGTCCAATCCGAAGACGGTGCCGTCGGCCCGTACCATTCGTAACATCTCCTATCGTGCGGCGCAGGAGCTGTCGCATTTCGGCGCGAAGGTCATCTTCCCGCCGACCATCCAGCCGGTCATCAACGAGGGCATCCCGATCTATGTTAAGGACACCTTCGACCCGGATGACCCCGGAACGCTCGTAGAGAAGAATCCGCCGCGACGGGAGGAGGCGTTGCTGGGCATAGCCAATTCCGACAAGATTGCCCTTATCTCGCTGGAAGGCAGCGGTATGGTCGGTATCCCCGGTTTCTCCTCGCGTCTGTTCGACGCGTTGACCCGTGCAGGCATCAACATCATCCTCATCACGCAGGCCTCTTCGGTCCATACGATGTGCATCGCCATCGCGGAAGCCGACGCACCGGCTGCCAAGCGGGCGGCCGACGGATGCTTCGCCTACGAGATTTCGCTGGGTAAACTCCAGCCGCTCAAGGTGGAGACCGGTTATTCGATCGTCTGCCTGGTGGGCGACGACATCCTGGGCCACAGCGGTGCGACGGGGCGGATGCTCGCAGCGCTGGGCGGCCGCGGCATTCCCGTCCGCGCCACGGCGCAAGGTTCTTCCGAGCGGAACATCTCGGTCATCGTCGCTTCCGACAAGGCCGACGAGGCCATCCGGGCCATCCACGGCGAGTTCTTCGACCGCTCACCGCTCGAAGCGGTCAATCTGTTCATCGCCGGCTACGGCAAGGTAGGGAAAGCCCTGGTGAAGATGCTGCTCGACAACCACGATACCATCGCCGAACGGACCGGTAAGGACGTCCGGATCTGCGGCCTGGCCAACAGCCGCCGCTATCTGCTCGACACGGCGGGTGTCAATCCCACGTCGTTGGCTGAAGGATCGACGGGATCGTTCTTCAACGCCTTGGCCGACCTGTCACTGTCAGGCTCAGTCTTCGTGGACTGCACGGCCAGTGAAGAGACGGGACTTCGTTATCCGCAGTTGTTCAAGGCGGGCTATGATGTGGTGGCCTGCAACAAGATTCCGTTCGCTGGTTCCTTCGACCGCTATGCGGCGCTCAAGGCTGCTGCCGTCCGCGAACAGGTCGCCCTCCGGCATGAGACGACTGTCGGGGCCGCACTGCCCATCCTCTCGTCCCTCGAACGGATGGTTCTTTCGGGCGATGAACTGGTCAGCGTCGAAGCTGTTCTCTCGGGGACGCTCAATTATCTGTGCGACAAGTATGAAGGCCGTGATTTTGCGGTCCTCGTGGAAGAGGCCCGGCAGAAGGGCTACACCGAGCCCGACCCGTCCGTGGATCTGAGCGGCCGCGACGTGCTGCGCAAAGTGCTCATCCTCTCCCGGGTGGCCGGCCTGCCGCTGGAAGAGACCGCCGTACAGTTGGAAGCCATTCCGGCCGATATAGCCGAACGCTACGCCGCAGCCGCAGCCAAGGGCTGCAAGCTCCGCTACGTGGCAGAGGTGGACGGTTCCGGCCAGGCCACCATCGGCCTGAAGGAGGTGGGTCCTGACAGCCCGCTCTACGCTTTGCGAGGCACCGACAACGCCATCCTCCTCACCACGGACCACTACCCTTCCCCCATGCTCATCCAGGGCGCCGGTGCAGGAACGGCCCAGACCGCCAGCGGCCTCCTCAACGATATCCTATTAACGCGCTAAGTCCTAAGCATTTACACAAAGGGGTGCACCGGTAAGTGCACCCCTTTATAGTTATGTCGCTAATTCTAGAGGGAACTCATTCTATCTACGCAAATCTCTACCAGGCGGCGGACCGATGCGCGATAGTCCGGATTGGAGCTCTTGAGGTAGCGGTTGGCAACGGCGCAGCACACGGTGCAGCAATTGTGGCCCAGGTGGGCACCAAAGCCGGCTAGCGGAGCGCCCTCCATCTCGTAGTTGGTGATGCGGTATTCCTCTCCGCCCTCCATAAAGCGGAAGCTCTCGATATCCTCCAGCATATTGGGCATGGCCAGCTGCAGGCGAACCACACGGCCCTGGGGACCGTAGAAGCCGGGAGCTGAGATGGTAACGCCCGTGATCGTCACGTCCTTCATCAGGTCGATGATCTTGGGGGAGGCTTTCACGAAATACGGGGAAGGCAGCACGTCCAGCCAGTTCATATGCTT
>JAEEGJ010002514.1_pt1 | contig 92090 bp, 68 predicted proteins | sample 8958761 | NCBI WGS metagenome assembly JAEEGJ01 (sample SAMN16246546, study PRJNA631951) | gut metagenome | biome: gut microbiome; feature: rumen; material: RS-attached | host: Bos | place: Iran: Karaj | collected 2018-10
TCGCTGGCGGCATAGTTCCATTCGGGTTGCTGCGACGGGACGACGATACGGTAATCGTGGTGATGCTGGATAAAAGTGACAGGCTGCTGGGCCTTTCCACCTACAGCGAGGGTCAGGGCCAGCAGGAGCGTCAGAAGATAATGTCTTGCCATAGCAACTATTTGTTGCGGATGTACTCGTCGATGGCGGCGGCGGCTTTCTTGCCGGCGCCCATGGCGAGGATGACGGTAGCGGCACCGCTCACTGCGTCACCGCCGGCAAACACGCCTTCGCGGGTGGTGCGTCCCACCTCGTCGGCTTCGAGGCAGCCCTTGCGGTTGGCGGAAAGTCCTTTCGTGGTGCTGCTAATCAGCGGGTTGGGTGATGTACCGAGGGCCATGATGACCATATCGACATCGAGGGTGAACTCGCTGCCGGGGATCACCTCGGGGCGGCGGCGGCCTGAAGCGTCGGGGTCGCCGAGCTGCATGCGCACGCACTCCATAGCGTTCACCCAGCCCTCTTCGTTGCCGTTGATGGCGGTGGGGTTGCACAGCAGGTTGAACACGATGCCCTCCTCTTTGGCGTGATGCACCTCTTCGGCGCGGGCAGGCAGCTCGGCCTCGGAGCGGCGATACACGATATGCACGTCTGCGCCGAGACGCAGTGCGGTACGGGCGGCATCCATGGCCACGTTGCCACCACCCACCACAGCCACTTTGCGTCCCACGAAGTTGGGCGTGTCGAAGCCCTCGCGGTAGGCGAACAGCAGGTTGTTGCGGGTCAGGAACTCGTTGGCGGAAACTACACCGCACAGGTTCTCGCCCGGAATGCCCATAAAGTTGGGCAGACCGGCACCACTGCCGATGAACACGGCCTCGAAGCCCTCTTTGTCCATGAGGTCGTCGATGGAGACGGTGCGGCCGATGACCACGTCGCGCTCGAACTTCGCACCCATCTTGCGCAGATTCTCCACCTCGTATTTCACCACCGTCTCTTTGGGCAGACGGAAGGAAGGAATACCATAAACTAACACACCGCCCAGCTCATGGAGGGCTTCGAAAACGGTAACCTCATATCCTTTGGCGAGCAGCTCTTTGGCACAGGTGAGTCCCGACGGACCGCTGCCGATGACGGCCGCCTTGTGACCGTTTTTGGGTGCGCATTCGGCCAGCGCCAGCTGGTTGTTGCGGGCAAAGTCGCCCACAAAACGCTCCAGCTTGCCGATAGCGATAGGCTCGAACTTGTTGCCCATAACGCACTTGCCTTCGCACTGGCTCTCTTGCGGACACACGCGACCGCACACCGCCGGCAGGGCAGAATCGCGACTGATGATACGAGCGGCCTCCTCGAAGTTGCCGGTGGCAACCTCATGGATAAAGCCCGGTATGTTGATGTTGACAGGGCATCCCTGCACGCACTGCGGGTTCTTGCAGTTGAGGCAGCGGCGGGCTTCCAGCACGGCCTCTTCAGCATCGTAGCCGTAGCAAACCTCGTCGAAGTTGGTGGCACGCACCTTCGGATCCTGCTCGCGCACCGGCACCCGGTGTTTCTTGTCGGGCACCTCTTCGGTAACTCCGCCCACATGGCACACGTGGCCTTCCGCACGCTCCTCAGCTTCGAGTTGCTTGCGGGTGGTGACATTGTTGTACATGGCCTGGCGCTTCATGGCCTGGTTGAAATCCACGAGGGCGGCATCGAACTCAGGACCGTCCACACAGGTGAATTTGGTCTGTCCGCCCACGCTCACACGGCAGGCACCGCACATGCCGGTACCATCCACCATCAGCGCGTTGAGGCTGACGGTGCAGCGGATGCCATATTCCTGAGCCACGGCGGCCACAAACTTCATCATGATCATGGGGCCGATGGCGATAATCTCGTCGTACTGTTTGCCGCTGTCGAGCAGGGTGCGGAGCTGGTCGGTCACCAGGCCCTTGGAGCCGTATGAGGCGTCGTCGGTGGTGACGTACAGGTTGCCGACGGAGCGGAGTTCCTCCTCGAAGATCAGCAGCGATTTGGTCTTCACGCCGACAATCACATCCACGTTGATGCCGTCGTTGTGGAGCCATTTCACCTGCGGGTAGATGGGCGCGATGCCCACGCCGCCGCCGATGAAGACGTAACGCTTGGCAGCGCGCTCCTCGTGGGTGAGGTGGACGAACTCGGAGGGACGGCCGAGCGGGCCGGCCACATCCAGCAGCTGGTCGCCCACTTGCAGTTCGGCGAGGTCGCGGGTGGACTTGCCGATGGCCTTGAACACCATGGTGATGGTCCCCTTTTCCGCATCGGAGTCGCTGATGGTAAGCGGAATGCGTTCTGCGGTCGGCGATTTCTTCACAATGATGAACTGACCGGGCAGGGCGGCCTTGGCGATGCGGGGAGCTTCTACTTCAAGCAGATAGGTGTCTGCGGCAAAATCTTTACGAGAGACAATATTAAACATGATGCATTTATTTTTTTCGAGTTGCAAAGATACGGCTTTTTCTTTTCAAAAAATGACCTAATTTTGCACTCGCATTTTTGAATATTAAATTATTATTATAATAAATTGAAAATCAACAAAATAAAAACAGCAATCCTTGTCGCTTTTGCGCTTTTTTCACTCACAAAACTGACAGCCCAAGAGACGAACGACAGTGTGCGCCATCGTTTCACCCACCTCAAGTTGGAGATGAGAGCCGGTTTTGATGTGCAGCACAGTTTCAGCGATGGTGGCAGCGCATCGCTTTCCGACACCACCGACTACGGTTTCAACGGTCACTATTTCAACCTGTTGTTGGGTGGCGAGTTCGGCAAGGGTTTCTCCTACTTCTTCCGTCAGCGCATCATTGCCAACGCAGGTGCCAGCACCTTTTTCGACAATACTGACTTCCTTTATTTACAATATCAGATTAACGACCACTGGGCGATCCGTGCCGGCAAGGAGGCCATTGCCAATGGTGGTTTTGAGTACGATGCCGCCCCCATCAACGTGTATTATGCCGGCGACTATTGGAACAACTATTATTGTTTCCAATTGGCTGGTTCAGTGAAATTTACCGACAAGACCAAACGGCATCGTCTGACCTTGCAGGTGGCCAACTCGCCGTACGTTCATTATATGGGAAAAGGAAACGAGTGGAAGCAGGGATTGCTGGCCTACAGTCTGCTATGGAGCGGCGATTTCGGCTTCTTCAAGACCTTGTACTCTGTCAATTTCTTTGAGAGAAAACGTGGTCAGTTTGTGGGATGTGTCACCTTAGGAAACCGCTTTGAGGTGGGCCGCTGGAGCTGGTATATCGACTACATGAACCGTGTGAGCCGCACCGATGCCATCTTCTCCAGTTTCTCCGTCATCTCGCGCATGGATGTGGCTATCAAGCATGTGAACCTCTTTGTCAAAGGCGGTTACGAGCAGAATATGGCCGACTCTCCGTGGGTTTCGCCGGCGAAGGACTGCTTTGTGCCCCCCGGACAGCGTTCGGCGTTCTATGGCCTTGGCGTTGAATACCATCCGAGGGGCAGTGAGGCGGTTCGCTTGCACGCTCTGCTGTACCAGATCCACTATTTCCCGGTTTACGACGGGGTGGTGTCTGGGCGAAAGCTCACTGCACAGATCGGGCTCACATGGAACATTGATTTCCTCCGTTATTTTGGCAAAAGATTGAATTCAGATAATTTGTAATCATCAACATGAAGATCCGCAAAAAGAAAACCGTAGAATATGCCCGCTCCATTGAGGCGGCGTTCCAAAAGATTGAACGACTTTTCAAGCTGAAAAATCCCCTCTCTTTTACGAGCAAGCGCTCCGTTGAGGCCATCATCTTCCTGATTCTCTTTTTCGGCTTTTTCGGTCTGCTCGCCTGGCGGATGTCGTTGCCGAAAATGCTCAACACCTTCATGCAGACAGCCTACCATCTTCTTTTGGAGACCGTGTTCTATATCATGGCCATCTGTGTGCTGATGGGAGCTATCAGCCGTTTGTTGGCGGAGTTCGGGGTGGTGCGACTGTTGGAAAATATCCTGCGTCCGCTGATGCGCCCGTTGTACAACCTGCCGGGGGTGGCGGCACTGGGAGCGGTGATGACCTTCCTGAGCGACAATCCCGCCATCATCTCGCTCTCCAAGGACAAAAATTTCAGCCAGTATTTCAAGAAGTACCAGCTGGTTTCGCTGACCAACTTTGGCACGGCCTTCGGTATGGGACTGGTGGTGGTGGCCTTCATGACCAGCCAGGGGTTCGGCAGCGGGGCTTTGGTTGGAGTGATCGGCGCAGTGGTCGGCAGCATCATCTCCACGCGGCTGATGCAGCGTTTCACCCTCAAGGCCGACCCGTCGTTGAACGCGCCTGTTTCGGAAGAGACGGGCGACGAGCAGCAGATCTCCTTCAAGAGCGAAGGAAGTGTGTTCATGCGTTTCCTCAATTCGATTTTAGACGGCGGCAAAGACGGTGTGGGCATCGGTCTGGCCATCATTCCGGGCGTGCTGGTGATTTCCACCATCGTGATGATGCTGACGTTCGGCCCTGCCGGAGCCAACCACGAATATTTGGGCGAAGCTTACGAGGGCGTTCCCGTCATCTCGTGGGCGGCCGGCAAGATACAGGTGGTTTTCCACTGGCTCTTCGGTTTCGACTATCCCCAGCTCATCTCCTTCCCTATCACGGCATTAGGAGCTGTAGGGGCAGCGTTGGGCTTGATTCCGCGCTTTGTTTCTGAAGGCATCATCGACAACAACGCCATCGCAGTCTTCACCGCTATGGGCATGTGCTGGAGCGGTTATCTCAGCACCCATGCCGCCATGCTCGACTCGATGGGGCACCGTCCACTGATTTCCAAGGCCATTATCGCGCACACCATCGGCGGGCTGTTGGCGGGCATTTCGGCCCACTGGCTCTTCGTGCTGTTCACATTCATTGGGACACTCTTCCATTAAGAGAATGTACAATGAACAATGAACAATGTACAATGTACAATGAACAATTTTCAGTTCTTAATTTTCAGTTTTCCATTCTCCATTTTCAATTTATTCGTATTTTTGCGGGGTAAAATTTCATATCGCCATGAACCGCATCATCATCTTCTTTTTTCTACTCTGTGTCGCTGCGAGTGTGCGGGGACAGATCAATATCGCCACGCAAGATTCTGCAAAGAAGATTTTTCAGATGAGCGAGATGTCTCATTACAAATTCACCCCCAAAAGTCGGGACGGGCAGGTCAAACTGATGAGTTTTCCCGTTCAAAGCGACCTTTTGAACAATTGGACTGGAGCAATGGATCCGATGTCAATATCCTTCAAAGGTGAGGTGGTATCGGTGAAGGAAGTACGGAACAACTTTCAGCTAATTCCCAATCCTCATTATGTAACAGAGACTCTTTTGGGAAGACACAACACCCTCCGCTGCTACGAGTACCTTTGGGATGCTTTCCCCATCGAAGAGCGTACTTACTCCTTTGACTCGCTACACCGGGTTTCGCAAATCGATGTACGCAGTATCATGATGAAACAATACCGCCGCATCAGCAACCGTTTCGCCCGCAAGCATCATGGCAGTCTATACGTCCGCACCCCGCAACGCAACCTGCCGAAAGGGCCGTGGCAACTTGCCTACGAAACGGAGCTGAACCGTTACCTTGTGGCTGACGGACGGCTACAAGCATGGCAACGGCAGGCGAAAGAGGGGCATTGGTACTATATGGAAAGTCTGCAGTACGACAGTTGCGGACAGGTCTGCACCGTCTTCCAATTCGAAAATGCCTATCTCAAAGAAATATACGCTTATACTTACCGCAATGGATCGATGGCAAGTGAACGAAGGTATGACTTTAGGGGCAAGGGACTTATGTACACCCTCCCTCGTTTCCCTCAAAATTATGAACGCTATCTCCTATACGAATCCGCGAATGTGATGGGCGGCGACACCCTGCCCGCCCCTCTTCCCTACCACTACGAGTACGATTCGGACGGAAAGCTACTGTCCATCTCCAGCGAGATGGGAATTACGCAAATCACGGGTAACCACTATTACGAAAGTTCAGGAGGCATCGCATACAAAGTCGTAAGTGTTCGTTTCGAGTACGATGATGCGGGGAACAAGACCCGGATGGAGTTCTACGATATCAACAGCGACAGCACCCCCATCCATCCCATTTTGACGTGGAAGTACCAGTACGACGAGCATGGCAACTGGACAGAGTGCGAGGAGTTCATCGACGGGAAATTGTCGGCGCGAACGGTAAGGACGATAACGTACAGGGAGTAGGGTTATTTCAATGTACAATTTACAATGTACAATGTACAGTTCTCAATTTTCAATTTTCCATCCTCCATTTTCAATTTATTTGTATTTTTGCGGCATTGAATCAATGCCCAAAACAATGAAAAAGTTATTCTCCACCCTATGGATGATGTCGCTAATAATGCTTGCGGCAGCACAAGATCCCTATGAGCAATTTTATGATGACTTGCATAAAGGCGACACCACGGCCATGACTGCTTCCATCCTGAAAATCAGGAATATGAACGAGCAGACAGCCGAGCGTTACGTCGCTGAATACAACTACTACTATAACCTGTCAAAGACCCAATCGGGCGTGGTATCCTCAGTTGAGCCGCCCAGCGAAGCTGACGGAGTACAAGGCGAGGTTTACACCCTCACCGACAGCACCGGCGCAGTGGTCGGCTATATGTATTACGCTCAACGATGGGACTTTGCACGAGTGGATAGCGCACTGGATGTCATCAGCCGCGGCATCGCCCTCTTTCCCGACCGGCTGGATATGTGGTACGGCAAAATCCATCTGTTGCAAGAATTATGCCGCTGGAACGTCTTTGCAGATGAGATTCACGCCCTACTCGACAGAACCACACAGAACAAACTCCATTGGCAATGGCCCAACAACAACGCTCCCATGGAGGAGGTCGTCACCGATGGAATTTTTGATTACGAGAAAGAGCTTTTCATGGCCGCAGTGAACGATGAAAATGCTGACAAAATGCAACAGAAAATCCTACTTCTTCGTGGCATCGCTGAGGATCTTTACCACCATTTTCCCAAATATGTACAAAATATCAATGTGATAGCTGCCACCTACCAGGTGCTGGAAGATCGTAGTACGGCATTGACGTGGCTGCTCAAAGCCGAAAAGGTAGCGCCTCACGACGGCGTAGTACTCAGCAACATCGCCGATACTTACTATATGCTGGGCGACAGCAAGAACGAGCGCAAATACCTGAAGAAAGTCATCAAATACGGCACCCCAGAAGAGAAAGAGCGGGCAAAAAGTTTCCTGAAAGAATAACGGGGACATTGTTATTTCCAGCTATTCGTATTTTTTATCAACCTACCATAAAATAAAGAAAAGGTTGTATTTTTGCATTCGTAAATTAATGTTGCAAAAAAATGTCACCCATGATGAAAAGAATCAGCATTCTCTTATTCTTCGTATTTGCGTTTGTCTCAGCAAATTACGCACAGAATGACAACTCTTTAGACGGCTGGCACTTGGGCGGCCGTTTGGAAGGAGATGTATTAGCGCCACTATCCATACACTCCACTACGGACAACTCCATTTTTCTTGTAAACAAAAAGCCCTCTTTCGGCTGGGCGGTCGGCATTGAAGCATCCTACAACTTTTACAAGTACTTTGGCGTATCCATTGGACTTGACTATGGCACTACAACCAACTTCCTCTTTCCGACTACGATGTTTATCGAGTATGCTTTAGACTTTAAGATTCCCGTTAATATTGAAGTACATGTGCCCTTGAAAGAAAATTGGCATTTCTACTCTTCCGTAGGATTGTGTTTCTCCAACATTGGGGGTGGTCTTGAACAAGGCCGATACCTGTACCTTAGCATTAATAATAATGGAACTTTTGCAAATAGTGATATTTTTAAGGATAATAATAGAAAATACCACACTACTGATCAATTCTGGGCTCAAAAACCCTATAAGATTTCCATTGATGCAATGGTCAAACTCGGTGTCTATTACACCCTCCCATACAAAGATCTCCTTCGCTTCGGCATTGTTGGCAATTTCGGATTATTCACCAAATACACAGGCGTTTATCATATCTACAATGTGAATCCGGCTGATAATTCCAAGACCGAACTAGACAAAGGGTATTTCAATTACCGTTACAATGGATTGGGGATTGAAGTAGCCTACATCCATTGTTTCAAAAAGAAGACCAAGTAGGGTGCTTTTAAAACGCCAAATTCTTTCATGATCATGCTCATTACCCCCATCCAAAACGGCGAGATCCTCCTCCTCAACAGCTCGAAAAGCATCCTGATACGTCAGCTGGTGCTGGAGGCTCTTTATGGCGAGGTTTTGCCGATGCCCAATGCCGACGATTCGGAGGATGTGTGGGTGGTGTATCGCGCTTTATTGTTCATCAAGCAAAACTTTAATAAATCTTCTCAAAACATTGATAATAATTTTATTAAGATTGATGTAAAAGATTGTGGTGCGGGCTATCGTTTTCTGATGGCGGTGGCGGCGGTCACCCTGGGTAAGTGGCTGCTCACCGGCACGAAGCGACTGCTGGAAAGACCGATTCTGCCGTTAGTGAACGCCTTGAAAAGTGCCGGCGCCGACATCGAGCCTTGCGCCGAGGGGTGGAAAATCCGTGGCAAGGAGTTGCACGCCCGCGCCCTCACCATCGACTGTTCGCAGAGCAGCCAGTTGGCCAGCGCCCTGCTGCTGGTGGGCGACCGTCTCGGGCTGCAGGAGCTGACCGTGGTGCCCACTCCCCCGCCCTCCGCACCTTACTGGGAACTGACACGCCGGATGGTGGAAGCGCGCCGGCAGGGCCTTCCCGTCAGGCGCGAAGCCGACTGGAGCACCGCCGCTTTCTGGTACGCTTTCCTGGCTTCCAACACCTCCATCGGCACGCTGACACTCAAAGATTTACACCTCGATACCCTTCAAGGTGATGCCGTAGTGGCGGAGTGGTTCCGCGGCTTTGGCATCCGCTCTGAACAAACCGCAGAAGGGGTAACCATCTGTCGCGACAAAACGAATTGTAACCCCATAGAAAACTGCACCTTCCATCTATACGACCATCCCGACCTTGCTCCTGTAATGGCCGTTACTGCCGTACTCTGTCAACGAATGGTCACTCTGACCGGCTTGGGCAACCTCAACCGGAAGGAGTCGCGCCGTATGGATTTGCTGTGCGAGCTGCTCTCCCATTTCTGTTCTCTTCAACGACAGGACGATGAAACGCTGACGGTTGACGGAACGTCATTCATAACCAATTCAAAACCAATCACTTTCGATCCACAAAACGACCATCGGATGGCGATGGCGGCGGCGTTGCTGTCACTCCATTTCCCTATTGTGGTGACCGACATTGATTGTGTGAAAAAATCCTATCCGCAGTTTCAAAAATATTTCATTTCTGACCCCAAAAATCAAAAATAAAATTGTAATTTTGCGCTCTGTTTTTTAAGCCATTAACTCTTTTTACAAAAAGTGATTGAGAAGAAGCGCATTGCAATTTTGGGTTCGACTGGTTCCATCGGAACGCAGGCGTTAGAGGTTGTGTCGCAATTTCCGGAAATGCTTCAGGTTGAGGTACTTTCTGCCTATTCGCAGGCCGACTTGCTCATCCAGCAGGCCAAGCAGTTTCAGCCCAACGTGGTGGTCATTGGTCAGGAGGAGCAGCTGGAGCATGTGAAAAGTGCCTTGTGGGACGATGACATCAAGGTGTATGCCGGCGAGAAAGCGCTGTGCGATGTGGTGCAGATGGATTGTGTGGACATGGTTCTGTCGGCGATTGTCGGCGTGGCGGGCCTGGCCCCCATCTACAAGGCCATCGAGAGCGGCAAGCAGATTGCGCTGGCCAACAAGGAGACTTTGGTGGTGGCAGGTGAGCTGATGACGCGCACCGCCCTTGAAAACGGTGTCAACATCTATCCGGTTGATTCTGAGCATTCTGCCATTTTCCAATCCTTGGCTGGCGAGTTCCACAATCCCATCTCCCGTCTCATCATCACCGCATCGGGCGGCCCGTTCCGGGGCAAGAAGAGAGCAGAATTACAGCATGTTACGCGAGAGCAGGCGCTCCAGCACCCGAACTGGAAGATGGGCGACAAGATCACCATCGACAGTGCCACGCTGATGAACAAAGGGTTGGAGGTGATTGAGGCGAAATGGCTGTTCGGTGTGCCGATCGACAAAATCGAGGTGGTGGTGCATCCGCAGTCGATCATCCACTCGCTGGTGGAGTTTGAGGACGGTTCAGTGAAGGCGCAGCTGGGGCTGCCCGACATGAAGCTGCCCATCCAGTATGCCCTCACCTACCCCGACCGCAAGCCCAGCAACTTCCCGCGCCTCGACTTTCTCCATCACTCCACCCTTACCTTCGAGGAGCCCGACGGCGATACCTTCCCGTGTCTGCCACTCGCATACGCGGCCTCCAAGCAGGGCGGCTGCATGCCGTGTGTGCTGAATGCCGCCAACGAGGCCGCCGTCAGGATGTTCCTGCACGACCGCATCGGCTTTTACGACATCCCCAAGATCATCGAAGCATCGCTCGCTCACGCCACTTTCTGTACGCCCTCTTCCGTTGAGGAGTACCTTACTATTGACAAAGAAACCAAAGAATATATTTCACACACCTTTAGACAATAACATTTTATGGGAGTACTCATTCAGATTTTAGGACTTATTGCCTGCATCAGTTTTCTGGTCATCACTCATGAGCTGGGACACTACACGTTTGCCCGCATCTTCCACACCCGCGTGGACAAATTCTACATGTTCTTCAATCCCTACTTCTCTATTTTCAAGTGCAAGAAGTTCAATGGGAAATGGCATTTCAAGTTTTTTGCGCGCAACCTTGACGATATGGAGGAAGAGTTGGATGCGGAGGGCAAGCCTGTTTTGGACGAGAAGGGCAAAAAGAAGATGGTGCGCATCGACACCGACAAGTTGGCGGATGACGACTGGCGCAAATACCCCGAAAACACGGAGTGGGGCATCGGGTGGCTGCCGTTGGGTGGCTATTGCAGCATCAACGGCATGGTGGATGAGAACACCAAGGCCTCTGAACTCTCATCGGAGCCGCAGCCATGGGAGTTCCGTTCGAAGCCCGCTTGGCAGCGTTTCTTCATCATCCTCGGTGGCGTGCTGGTGAACTTCATCACCGCTTTGATTCTGTACGTAGTCATTCTCTTCACGTGGGGCGAGGATTATATTCCGGTGGAGAATGCCCGTTATGGGATGCATTTTTCAGAGGTGGCGCAGCAGGCAGGATTCCAGAATGGCGACAAGATTATCACGGTAGATGGTGTGAAGCCCGAACGGCAAGGCGACCTCGTTGGCGCGGTACTCATCAATGGTGCCCAGCGCGTGGTGGTCGAACGCCCGGTGGACTCCATCGCCATCAATGAAGACAGCACCTACAGCGTTGTAAAAACCATCTACGAAAAGACCACCGTTTATCTCAATCAAGATTTTGCAAAGACGCTGCTCGGCGCTGATAAATCGGAGCAGTACTTCTGCCAGTTTGAGATGCCTTTCATCCTCGATTCTGTGCCATCGGATTCGCCAGCGGCAAGTGCCGGTCTCCAAAAGGGCGACAGTCTGGTAGCGGTGGACGGCAAACGTATGTTCTCTTTCTATAGCTATCAGAAATACTTCAACAACCACCCCTCATCATTGGTGAGCATCGTCTATTCGCGGAATGGGGAAAAAGACACCACAGTTGTGAAGTTGAATGAAGATGGCAAGATGATGGTTTTCCCAAAAGCGCCTGCTGAACTGTTAGGCCACAAGCACGTGGACTATGGCTTCTGGCAGTCGATACCGGCGGGTATCTCAAAGGGTTTCAGCACATTGGGCGACTATGTGAAGCAGTTCAAACTCATCTTCACCAAGGAGGGTGCCACGCAGATTGGCGGCTTCGGCACCATTGGCAGCATCTTCCCCAAAGCGTGGAATTGGCAGGCTTTCTGGAGTGTGACAGCCTTTATCGCGGTCATCCTTGCCTTCATGAACTTCTTGCCCATCCCGATGCTCGACGGCGGCTATATCCTCTTTATTTTGGTGGAGATGATCACACGGCGCAAACCGAGCGACAAGTTCATCGGCTATGCCAACACGGTGGGGTTCATCCTGCTCATCGCCCTGCTCATCTATGCCAACGGACTCGACATTTTAAGGTTTTTCAAATAATTCAATCCTGAAATAAATTAAACAATATACTCTATCATGAAGAAACAAGTCAAATTCTGCCTCGTCTATCGTGACATGTGGCAATCATCCGGAAAATACCAGCCCCGCGTTGACCAGCTGGTAAGAGTAGCTCCCGCCATCGTGGACTGCGGCTGTTTCGCCCGCGTGGAGACCAACGGCGGCGCTTTCGAGCAAGTGAACCTCCTCTATGGTGAGAACCCCAACAAGGCCGTCCGCGCATGGACCAAGCCTTTGCGTGAGGCCGGCATCCAGTGCCAGATGCTGGAGCGTGCCCTCAACGGTCTGCGTATGGACCCCGTGCCCGCCGACGTGCGCCAGCTGATGTTCAAGGTGAAGAAGGCGCAGGGCGTGGACATTGCCCGTTCGTTCTGCGGTTTGAACGACCCGCGCAACCTCGAAAACTCTGTCAAGTTTGCCAAAGAGGCCGGCATGATTTCGCAGGTCGCCCTCAGCATCACCCACTCCGACATCCACACCGTGGAGTACTACATGGGCGTGGTGGACAAGGTGGTGGAGTTCGGCTGCGATGAGATTGCCCTGAAAGATATGGCCGGTGTGGGCCGTCCCGCTACCCTCGGCCGCCTCGTGAAAGCCATCAAAGAGAAATACCCGCACATCCTCGTGCAGTACCATGGACATACCGGTCCCGGCTTCTCCGTCGCCTCCACGCTGGAGGTGTGCAAGGCGGGCGCCGACATCATCGACGTGGCCGTGGAGCCGCTGTCATGGGGCATGGTACACCCCGATGTTATCACCATACAGGCCATGCTGAAAGATGCGGGCTTCGACGTGCCAGAAATCAACATGAACGCCTATATGGAGGTGCGCCGTCTCACCCAAGAGTTCATGGACGACTTCCTCGGCTACTGGATCGACGCCAAGAACCGCGTCTCCACCTCTTTGCTGGTGGGCTGCGGTCTGCCGGGCGGCATGATGGGCTCGATGATGGCCGACCTCAAGGGCGTTCACAAAGCCATCAACATGTCGCTGAAAGCCAGCGGACAGAAAGAAGTTTCCGAAGACGAACTGCTGGTGAAACTCTTCGAAGAGGTCGCTTACGTATGGCCGAAGGTGGGCAACCCGCCGCTGGTGACTCCTTTCAGCCAGTATGTCAAGAACATCGCCCTGATGAACATCCTGTCGATGGCGCAGGGCAAGCCGCGTTTCAGCGCAATGGACCAGAAGCAGTGGGACATGATTCTCGGCAAGGCCGGCACTCTGCCTGGCACCCTCGCCCCCGAAATCCTCGAGCTGGCCAAGGAGAAAGGTTACGAGTTCTTCACCTCCAACCCGCAGGACAACTATCCCGACGAGCTGCCGAAGTACCGAAAGCTGATGGAAGAGCAAGGCTGGGATGTTGGCCAGGACGAAGAGGAGCTGTTCGAGTATGCCATGCACCCGACGCAGTACATCGACTACAAGAGCGGCGCGGCCAAGAAGAATTTCGAGCGCGACCTTGAAGCCAAGAAGAAAGCCTCCCCTATCCAGATTGTTTACAAGGAGATACGCATGCCCGAGGTGGTGCGCGAGGAGCTGATTGCCAGCGTGCAGAAGCAGCACCCCGAGGCGAAGGCCATCCTCTCCCCCTCCAACGGCAACGTGCTGTGGGAGGTTCCCGTCACCGGAGACGGCATGAACCCGCCGCAGGGCACGTCCTACAAGGAAGGCGACCTCGTATGCTATGTGGAGGCCTACTACGGCCAGGACGAGGTGCGGGCCCTCTACGACGGCAAGTTGCTGCAGGTGGTGGTCGGCCAGGGTGAGAAGGTGAAGAAGGGGGATGTGATTGCGTTCTTGAGTTGAGAGTTGAGAATTGAGAATTGAAAACTACTGAACTACGACCACCTGAAATGGAGAAAAGATTATACATTATAGCTGGTTGTAATGGTGCGGGCAAAACGACGGCATCATATACCGTGTTGCCTAAAATTCTTGATTGTCGCGAGTTCGTTAATGCAGATGAAATCGCACGGGGACTTTCTCCTTTTAATCCCAATAGCGTAGCCATCGAAGCAGGAAAATTGATGCTTTTGCGCATTCATGAGCTTCTCGACAAAGGAGAAACTTTTGCAATTGAGACGACATTGGCAACGAAATCGTACATCCATCTTGTTCGTCAAGCGCACACGCGCGGATATAGTGTAAGCCTTCTATTCTTTTGGCTACGAGACCCTGCTTTGGCAACTCAGCGAGTGGCTGAACGTGTACAAAACGGAGGTCATACTATTCCGCAAGACGTTATCAAAAGACGATATGTGGCGGGCATTCAAAATCTTTTCAATCTATACATGAATATCGTGGATTCATGGAGCATTTATGACAATAGTACAAACCCAAGACGGAAAGTGGCAACTGGCAGAAAATCTGTTGAAACAGAAATAATTGATTGCGAAATTTTTAAACAAATTAAAGCGTATGTCTGAGAAGGAATTTAAAGAATTTCAAGATAAATTAGACAAGGGACTACTGCTTGCTGAGAAGCAGATGCTTGAAGAAAAGGCCCTACACGGACAATCTGTAGTCGTGATGAACGATGATGGAAAAATCATTCATATCCCTGCAAGTCAAGTACTTGCCGACAATGAAATTTTTCATGAAATTGAAATTTCAAAAAACGGTGGTCCATTTGCAATGAAAGCAAGTGAAGATAACAGTGCATCTTATCGTATCGATTTTTGAAATTAATATATCTTCCTCCAATCTCATGTTTGATTAGCCCCATTTTTCACGGCTGTCATCATTAATATTTAAATTAACTTCTTAACTCCTCAAATCAACAATTCAACGAATCAACAAATCAACATACAACCCACATGGAAACAACAAAATGCTTGATCATCGGCGGCGGACCAGCGGGCTATACCGCGGGCATCTACGCCTCACGCGCCGACATGAAACCTATACTGATTGAAGGACCGCAGCCGGGCGGACAGCTCACCATCACCACGGAGGTGGAGAACTTCCCGGGCTACCCCAACGGCAAGTCTGGTCCTGACATCATGAACGACATCCGCGAGCAGGCGCTGCGGATGGGCACCGACATGCGCACCGGCATGGTGACGGAGGTGGATTTCTCGCAACGTCCCTTCCGCTGTGTGGTGGAAGATACGCAGGAGATTCTGGCCGACACGGTCATCATTGCGACGGGTGCCACGGCACGCTGGCTCGGTCTGGAGAGTGAGCGTACCTACCGCGGCTTCGGCGTGTCGGCCTGCGCCACCTGCGACGGCAATTTCTTCCGCGGCCGCGATGTGGCTGTGGTCGGCGGCGGCGATACCGCCCTCGAGGAGGCCACCTACCTCGCCAAACTGTGCAACAAAGTCTATCTGGTGCACCGCCGCGACGAGTTCCGCGCCTCCAAGGCCATGCAGCAGCGCGTGTTCAACACCGCCAACATCCAGGTGGTGTGGGACAGCGTACCCACCGAGATTGTGGGCGAGAAGAAAGGTTTTGTGAAGGCCGTCACCGGACTGTCGGTGAACAACAAGAAGACAGGCGAAAACACCGTGCTGCCTGTTGATGGCGTGTTTGTGGCCATCGGTCACCAGCCGGTCACCGAGCTGTTCAAAGGCAAGATCGAGCTGGATGCGCAGGGCTATATCGTCACACGGCCCGACAGCACCGCCACGAATGTGCCGGGCGTGTTCGCTGCCGGCGACGTGCAGGATCCGCACTTCCGCCAGGCCATCACCGCAGCCGCCTCGGGCTGCAAGGCCGCCCTCGAAGCCGAAAGATTTCTGTTGCAATAGTTTAACCGTATTAGAACCCACAAGAGACTGGCGTATGGCCAGTCTCTTTTTACAAAACATTTCACCCTTGAACAGAGTAAAAATCACCGCCATCCGCCAGACGGTCTATCCCGACCTGATGGAAAAGTACGAGAACCCGATTGAACATGCCTGTGAGGTGCATGAGGGACAGGTTTGGATTTCCGTTGACGGCCACCAGCCTGATGGACTGTGTGATGAGGCTTGGCACACGATGCAGCGTTTTGTGGAATCGTTAGCCCGTGGTGAGGGTAATTTTTACGACGGCTGGATGCGCAACCCCATGAGTGCCATGATCAGCTGCAACGACGGATTCCGTCCCGTGAGTTTTTATCTGGAGATCGAGTAAACAAGTCCTTTCTCTTCCCTATCCATTTCGTTGATTTTATCATTAAAATCAATCAAATAAATGTTATTTTCAATAAAATTGAAAAATATTTCAGTGAATTGATATTTTAATTAAAAATTTTACTATTTTTGCCGGTCAAAAATTCAGCTCTGATGATGACACAATAAAATTGGTTGTCCCTCGTATTACAACACCAAACGCCATGATTCCGAATAAGATGCTTCATAACTATGTTGTAAGCCCATCTGTCAAAAATTGACAGATGGGCTTGGGGGGCAGCGTTGTAGACTGCCAATAATGGCGATTAATACACTAGTAATACCTCTTTAAAACTTTTATTCCCTCACAACATCTCAAAATGATAATTTTCCAAAGTATTGATTATTAATAAAATAAAAAAATCAACAGAGCTACGCATTCATATTCGCTCCATTAGGGTTCACATTTTGAATGTGAGGGGATAAATATTCCTCGAAAATGTCGTAACTTTGTCGCCAAATACAGCGGTGTTTTCCCCAGAAAATTATCATAACATGAAAAAGATAGCCTTTCTTCTTGCAATTCTTGGAATTTGTTCCTTTTACATCTCTGATGCCCAGGATATTACCGTGGCTGATGGAACAACCCAACTCCCCTATTTCCCATTGTCTGGTTATCATTGGGAGCAATCACAGCATTCGCAATCCATATATCCATCTTCGATGCTTACCGAATTGCAAGGCAAGTATATTACCACTTTGACATGGTATATGGTGGCTGCCCAAGGCACATGGTTAGATACCCGCGAGCAGACTATCCGATTAGGCATTACTACTGCCGACAATCTTAATGACGGGATGATTAATGACAATACATCTATTGTATGGACAGGTCCATTTTCAGCATATTTTGTAAGCGATACTATACGCATACCCTTGGATACACCCTTCTATTATAATGGTGGTAATCTTTTAGTCGAAGTCATCAAGGCGGGGAGTACTGATATGTATCAGGGTGAGTCATTTTATGGGCAAACCCAATCCGACATTATGTCTCTCAACCAAGTGGGCACATACTATGCACCCTATACAGCGGGCTTTCTCCCCAAACTGACCTTCACCTGTCAGGATGAATCCTGTTCCCATCCTGAATTTTTGGAGGTTTCCGACATTGCCGTCGAATCGGCAACACTTTCATGGCAACCGGGCATTCTCGGCAGTGCCAACCAGTATGAGGTGGCTTATCGCAGCAATACCGAAACGGAATACACGGAGGTTGCCGTCAATGACACGTTCCTCACATTGACAGACCTTCAACCCATCACAACCTATATATGGAAAGTACGGGCCGTATGTTCTGACACGTTGTCTAGCGACTGGAGTTTGGAGAGTTCCTTCACCACGCATCGGAGACAGGCAACTATCCCCTATTTCTGTGATTTTGAGGATTCCACAGAGAATGTGAACTGGAACTTGCCTGTCAACCCTGATGCAGAGGATAACAGATGGTACACAGGAACATACGTTTCCTATAGTGGGGCACACTCTTTGTATGTGTCGAGCAATGGCGGTGCCACCAACCTCACCTACGGCTTTGGCACCAATTATCCGGCTTGGGCATATCGGGAATTTGTAATAGACACTATATATCCGCAATATATTATCACTTTTAAACATCGTGGTTATGAGCACTATACGGCATATTGGGGGCCATCTGCCACGCTGTTCGGCATTGTTCCGCCCGTGCTTCAACCTGATGGTTCTGTGCGCTTGAGTGACAACCAATCTTTGCCTCAAGACAGTGTCTGGATGACACATAGCTACTCCTTCAGCGTGGCGACACCGGGAACCTATCGTCTCTATTTCGACTGGCGAACAGCTTTCTATCCCAACAGCGGCAAGCCTGCTGCCTCCATTGACGACATTTCCATCGAGGGCATCCCTTGTTTGGTGGCACACACGCTGACTGCCACGGACATCACCGACACTTCCGCCGTGCTTTCTTGGCAGTACAACTGCGTGGATTCCCCGATGGGCTATGAGGTGGGGTACAAGACAGCGGAGGACGATGATTACACGGTATTTACGGTGTATGACACAAACTCTGTCGTGCTCACGGGACTGGTGCCCAACACTACCTACTACTGGCGCGTAAAAACGCTATACAATAATGTATCTTCCTCCGATTGGAGCGATGTGGCTTCTTTCCATACGGATGTGATTTGGGTTCATCCCATCCCTTATACCTGTGATTTTGAAGATGCCACCGAAAATTTGGCATGGCATCTCCCTATGGTGACGGGCAATAACCAGCCACGTTGGTATATCGGACATAACACTTACAGCAGTGCCAACACCTCATTGTATATCACCACAGCTGCCGACGGCTCCAACAACATATACAATAGTCTGGCGGAAGCGCAATTGTGGGCCTATCGCGATCTTTATTTCGACCCGCAGTACGACACATACGAGCTTTCGTTCGATGCCAAGGTAAAAGGCAACCCTGGCTATGCTTTTGCCCAAGTATTCGTGGGTGACACTGTGGATCCGACTGACGATTTGGCGATACAATCCATGATTTTGATTGATGACATCATTGGCCCGACAGTTAACAACAATAATGAGTGCGTCTGGTCAAATTGCGAATATACCCTTGACCACACCTTCGCCGGCCATAAGCGAATTTTCTTCTTATGGCAGAACCACGCCAACAATTATCGGTTCGATCCGGCCATCGCCATTGACAACATTGTGGTCACGGGCACGAGCTGTCCGCACCCCGTCAACATGGTCACCGACCTGATTGCCGACACCTCGGCCCGCATATCGTGGCAAGGCGTCACCTTGGGAAGCCCGGAAACCTATACCGTGGCATACAAAGCAGCCTCCGACTTGAATTATACACTGATAGAGACCAGCGACACTTCATTGTTACTCAATAATTTACAACCTTTAACCCATTATACTTGGAAGGTACGGTCCGACTGCTCAGTCAACGAACATAGCGAATGGAGCCATGAGGAGAGTTTCTTGACCTTCCGGCGATTGACCACGATGCCCTACTATTGCGACTTTGAAGACCCTACGGTGAATGCCGGTTGGCTCCACCACTTCGAAGGGACAACCCAACAATGGTGCTTCGGAAGCGCCATACAGCACAACGGCCTGAATACCTGCTACGTCTCTTCAGACCTCGGGGCGACCTGCCAAACCATGGATGAAACCTACTACGATACTTATATGTATCAGGATTTTCTTTTCGACACGACCTACTCGGAATATGTGCTGGAGTTTGACCTCAAGACTTTAGACACTACACAGCAGAAAGACCTTTCGGTCTATGTGGTCACCCCGACCTCTCCCACCTATTTTGCGAGACCCGCAGCAGCAGACATGGTCGGACAAGTCAACTTCACCGACACGTTGTGGCACCATATCCACATGATAGCTGATCAGTCACATAGCGGCATACAACGACTCGTTTTCAGATGGGAGAAAGAGAATTACTATGTGCCCAAGAGGGCCTGTGCCATAGATGATATCTCATTCAAAGGCTTCGTGGTCGGGCGACCGTATAATCTGACCTCCTCAAATATCAAGCATAATTCAGCCCTGTTGACTTGGGAGCCCAACAACCACCATGCGCCCGCGGCTTACGAACTGGCCTACCGAAAGGGTACCGACACCACTTACACCTTCATCACGGTGACCGATACCAACTATCTGGTCTCGTCGTTAACCCCCAACACCATTTACCATTGGAAAGCACGGGCAATAGCAACCAATAACGAACCAAGCAACTGGAGTGATGAGGTGACATTCTGCACCGCCGGCTGTACGCCATATTACACTGGTTTTGAAGATGAGGTGGACAAGATTGGTTGGCACGTGGCTTCGGTCTCATACTTTTCCGACACGTGGGTGATTGGCAGTACCGTGCGTTACGACGGTGCGTCTTCGATCTATATCTCCAATGATTACGGTGTTACTAATTCCAGTTTGACATACTGGTCATTTGACATCATTAGCGTTTACAGGGACATTTACATTGCGCCTGGTGCTGCAGAATACCAGATTTCTTTTGATTATATGGGCAAAGGTGCTGAAATCCAGTTGCAATCGTTGGACAGTGTTGGAGCGCCTGCCGTATCAGTTGTAACGATTCCCACATCCGACCAGTGGCAACATCACCGCTTCACCATTGACTCTTCCTATACGGGATTATACCGTCTCTTTTTAAAGAAAGGGTGGGACCAGGTTCCCAGCAAGGCTGGTGCATTGGACAATCTTATGGTAAAGGCATCCGAGTGTCCGCCCCCTACCCCGCTTGCCACGACGTTGTTGACGGCCAATGCTGCCCGACTCACTTGGAACCGGAACGGTGCATCATCGTATCAAGTGGCTTATAAATTACAGTACGACCATAATTATGTGGAAATTGATGTTCAAGACACGACCTTGCTGATTTCAGATTTCCAATACGACAGACCTTATTTTTGGAAAGTCCGTGCCCTGTGCAACGGAGTTTACGGTGATTGGAGTGAGGACGTTCCCTTCAATACGACTCCCGTGCTTCCCTATTTCTGTGATTATATGGATTCGTATGATGTTTCCCGCTGGTATTATGATGTTCCTGTAGGCGTACATGTGCCCGGCGATGACATTCCCTCCATCGAATGGAATTACTTTGCAATCAATGCATTGCCGGGTGACAACAATAACGTGTCTTTACACATCTCCTCCACTGTCGGTGAAGGCAGCTACCATCCCCACGCATCCGCCTGCTTATGGGCATATCGCGACTTCTGCCTGTCTGGCAGCACCGACCATTACCAGATTTCATTCGATTTCAAAGGCTTAGGTCAGGTAGGCGCAGACTTTGCGCGAGTTTATTTGGGTCCTCCGACCACTCCCTCTGGACTTCCTGCTCCCGAAGGAGCCGAACAATTAGGAGGTGATTTCTGCATGGTGCCGTCATGGACACACTATTGTTTTGAGGTGGATTCCACACACACCGGTCTGCAACGGCTCTATTTCCAGTGGCGTCACGACAATTCGTTTGGGGCGAATCCTGGCGGTGCGTTTGACAACATTTCCGTACAGGTGTCGGATTGCGCCATCCCGATCCATCCGGAAACGGTCGTAACTACCGCCACCACTGCGACCTTATCGTGGCAGCCGGGCGATGCCAGCGCACTGCCGACCAACTATACCGTTGCCTACCGGCTCTTGAGCGACACCGCTTTCACCGAAGTGAACAGTGACGATACGACTATCCTCATCACTGGCTTGCAGCCCGACACATACTACTATTGGTGGGTGCGGGCCAACTGCTCTGCCACCGACCATAGCTTGTGGAGCAACAACGGATACTTCGCCACCACACAGACGACATACGCCACCCTCCCTTACGAATGTGGTTTTGAGGAAGCTGAAGAGAATGCCAGCTGGTCTCATTTGCACGTGCGCGGAACCAACGAATGGGTGGTGGGAACGGCCACATCCTTAGACGGCGACTCTTCGCTGTACGTTTCGTGTGACGGCGGAGCAACCAACACGTACACCCTCAACTCTGCTGGGGTAGATTGGGTTTACCGTGACATCTATTTCCCACCAGGGAATGAAGAATATGAACTTTCCTTCGATTTCAAAGGAAACAGCCCCGATTATGCTATAGTTTATTTAGGCAAGCCGGAAGTAACATTTGATTACTATGCTCCCGCAGGTGCGGAATCGCTAGGTGGACAATTGTACCATATTCCTGATTGGCAGCATTTTTCCTTCCTTTTGGACTCAACTCATAGCGGAGTGCAACGATTGTACTTTTTATGGAAAAATGCCACCTATACCGTCACACAGCCGCCGGCTGCCATCGACAATATTGTCATCACAGGCAATCCATGTCGCGAACCCGTTGACCTGATGTCGTACGCCACAGCCGATAGCGCGATGCTCTCCTGGACCATGCGGTTTGGAGGTGCCGGAGCAGATTACACGGTGGCCGTCCGTTCAGAAGATGACAGCGTTTACACGTACATCCATGTATCGGATACGATACTGGTTTTGCATGATCTGGATAGCAATACCAACTATTATTGGAAAGTACGCCAAAATTGCGACACCTCTTGCAGTATTTGGAGTGAGGAAAGTTCGTTCTACACTCATAATCAGATAGTCTTCCTCAGCGGTTTTGACACGCCAGGAAGCATTTCTAACTGGACAATTCTGTATATCAGAGCGGAAAACTCTTGGTGCATCGGCAGTCATGATGCCAGCAGACCTAACGGCACCATGTATGTGTCATCTGATGGGGGGCAAAGCAATACCTACAATATGAATGCCGCTTCGGATTTGTGGGCCTATACAGATGTTTATGTCACGCCAGGCAGTTCAAACTATCACCTCTCCTTTGATTTCAAAGGAATGGGTGAGGCGAATAATGACTATCTCAATGTGTTTGTCGGACCGCCCGCGGTGCCTTCCGGCTCCGCAACACCGGTTGGTGCTGTCGGCTTGCAAAATATCGGAATGAGAGACAACTGGACCCATTACGATTTCGTCATAGATTCCACGCACTCGGGCATCCAAAGAATCTATTTGTTGTGGCACAACAACAATACCGGCGGCGCCAATCCTCCAGCCTCCATTGACAACCTCTGTCTTTCGCGCGGACAGATGCCACAATTGGCTGAACTTACAGCCACCCCACACGAAACGGCAACGTACATCGTGTGGTCGTATGATGGCACCACTCAACCCGTTTCCTACACGCTGGCATACGCCGCACTCCCTGTTGATACGGTGATGACGGAAATCACAGTTTACACCACCACGCGCGTTTTATACGGTTTGCTCGCCAACACTGACTATCTCTGCAAAGTACGGGCCAATTACGCAGATGGCAGCCACAGTCTGTGGCTTATGACCCAGTTCCATACGCAGAACACCTACGCTCCTGCACCCTATATTTGTGATTTTGAAGATGTTTCGGAAAATGATAGCTGGGAGTTCATGAGCAACGGAACGGAGAACCAGTGGACGGTCGGAACGGCCACCGCCAATGGAGAAGGACAATCGTTGTATATCAGTAATGATGACGGAATTACCAATGCCTATAATCATAACGCCTTGACGAATGCATGGGCTTATCGCAACATCTATCTTGACCCTGCACAAGCGCCCTACACACTCTATTTTGACTTTAAAGGACAAGGTGAAGTGACGGGCACCACCGCATACGATTACGCCAAGGTTTTCATCGGACCCGCCATCGTCCCGACGACCAATGCGGCTTCCGGTACCGTACCTCCAGAGCTGACACAATTGGATGTCGCTCTTCACTCCCAAAGTGATTGGGGCACCCATTCTGTCGTAATCGACAACACCCATACTGGCTATTTGAGACTGTTCCTTTATTGGACTAACGACCAGTCGCTGGGAAATGATCCGGCGGCCGCCTTCGACAACATTTTGCTCGTGTCCTCCGGATGCACGCCCCCCAACGCTATTGTGCTGGATAATATATCCCCCTCGGAGGTGTCGTTCCATTTCACTGATGTCATTCCCTTCCATCACGATTGGGATGTGGCAATAGTGCCTGGAAACGAAACACTTGACGAAACGAGTGCGGTGACACTTCACGATGAGATGTCACACACATTCTCAGACCTTGTCACAGGAATTCCTTACACACTCTACGTTCGCACCCGCTGTGACGAAACTACTTTCAGTGAATGGATTTCTCAGCCTTTTGTAACCGATGGTGTCAGCACCTACCAACTGGAGCAGGCAGTTTCCGTCTATCCGAATCCTTCCAGACAATATGTAAATATTCTGTGTCAAGATGGCATTACCATTTCGCAGATTGAAGTTTACGATACTTATGGAAGGGCGTTCTTGAGCACTGAAGTTCGGGAAAATCCCAAACGCTTATGCATCTCTGAACTCTCTTCCGGCATGTATCTGATGCGCATCATTACCGACCAAGGTGTCGTGACCAAAACTTTCATCAAGCAATAGCATTGACCATAATCAAAAACACGAAAGCGCGTGCTTCCTGCACGCGCTTTTTGTTAAGTGGATGTGGAGAAGACGGGATTCGAACCCGCGACCCCTTGATTGCGAACCAAGTGCTCTACCAACTGAGCTACATCCCCAAAAAATGAGCGTGCAAAAGTACGATATTTTTCTGCACGCTCATCATTAACCCTAAAATTTTACAATTACTTGGGCTGCAAAGCCTTCGTATTGATATCTTCCAAAATAGTAGCGATGAACTCGTCGATGGTGCAGGAGCCTTTGTCGCCGGAGGTGCGGTTCCATACCGAAACCACCTGCTCGTCGGCCTCCTTCTGTCCCACGATCAACGCGTAGGGCAGACGGTCAACGCGGGCTTCGCGCAGCTTGTAACCGATCTTCTCGGAACGGCTGTCCACGGTCACCTTGATGCCAGCCTTCGTCAGGCGTTCGCACACCTGCTCGGCATAGTCGTGGAACTTCTCGGAGATGGGCAGGATACGCACCTGTTCGGGACAGAGCCACGTGGGGAATTTTCCCTCGTATTTCTCTATCAACCAAGCCAATGTACGCTCGTAGCAACCGATACTGGTACGGTGAATCACATTGGGGCGTACCTTGTTGCCGTTCTGGTCGATATAGAACATGTCGTATCTCGGTGCCAGAAGCGCATCCCACTGCACGGTGATCATAGTGTCTTCCTTGCCATACACATTCTTGGCGTTGATATCGACCTTCGGGCCATAGAAAGCAGCCTCGTCGTCATCTTCCACAAACGGAATGTTGAGTTCGAGGAGGATGTTGCGGATATGCTGCTGGCTCTCCTCCCATTCTTCAGCGGTACCAATATATTTCTTGGTATTGTTGGGATCCCACTTCGAGAGGTGGTAGGTGACATCATCCTGCAGGCCGAGGGTGGTGAGGCAGTACTTGGCCAATGCCAGACAGCCCTTGAACTCATCCACCATCTGGTCGGGGCGCACGATGAGGTGGCCTTCCGAAATGGTGAACTGGCGCACGCGGGTCAGACCGTGCATCTCGCCGGAGTCCTCGTTGCGGAACAGCGTGGAGGTCTCGCTATAGCGTTTCGGCAAGTCGCGGTACGACTTGGGAGATGCCTTATACACAAAGTATTGGAACGGGCAGGTCATCGGGCGCAGTGCCATCACCTCTTCGTCTTCGGGGTCGCCGATCACGAACATGCCATCTCTGTAATGCTGCCAGTGGCCGGAGATCTCGTACAGGTCTTTCTTGGCCATCAGCGGAGTTTTGGTGCGGATGTAACCCCATTCGTTGTCTTCCAAATCCTCGATCCAGCGCTGGAGGGTCTGCACAATCTTGGCGCCTTTGGGCAGCATGAGCGGAAGGCCCTGGCCGATGACGTCCACGGTGGCGAAAAGCTCCATCTCGCGGCCCAACTTGTTGTGGTCGCGGTTCTTGATATTCTCCAAATAGGCCAGATGCTCTTCGAGGTCTTCTTTGGTGAAGAAAGCCACGCCGAAGATACGGGTGAGCGACTTGTTGCTACGGTCGCCACGCCAGTAAGTAGCTGATGTTGAGATAAGTTTGAACCCTTTGATGAGGCGGGTGTTGAGAAGATGCGGACCGGTGCAGAGGTCGGAGAAATCGTCCTGCGAATAAATGGTGATACGCTCGCCTTCGGGAACGGCATCCAGCAGTTCGATTTTGTACGGCTCCTCCAGTTTGGTAAAAATCTCACGGGCTTCTTCGCGGGAGACCACCTTGCGTTCGAGGCGGGTGGCCTTCTTGATGATGCTCTTCATCTCCTTCTCGATGGCGTCGAGGTCGGTGCGGCTGAAGGGCTCGCAGTCGAAATCGTAGAAAAAGCCACGGTCGGTAGAAGGACCGATGGTGAGTTTGGCGTGGGGGTAAAGATGTTTGACGGCCTCAGCCATGATGTGCGCGGTCGTATGCCGCAAGATCGGCAAAGACTCTGGGGCATCCTTGTCCAGCAGCTCAATCTCACAATCCTCACTGATCGTGTCGCGCAAATCCACCACCTTGCCGTCAATCTTGGCAGCACAGAAGGTGTTGAGCACCTCGGGGTTGGCGCGGAGGATGAGATCAATGATGGAACAGGGAGTTTCAACAGCGACTTGGCCGATTCCTTTCAAATTGATTTTCATAATATTACTATTTTTAAATATGGTCTGCAAAATTACGACTTTTTATTGAGCCTTAGACTTTGAGATTGTTTTTTTTCAATTTTATTTATTTTAATGAAAATCAGATAGATAATAAAACAATCACTCATCTTCACACCATAATTCCTAAAAAAAGCGTATCTTTGCAGCCGTTTTTTAAGAAAAATAAATTGATTATGAAAGCCACAGACAACCAAGCCCGCCTTGAAATTTACAACACTCTTACCAAGAAAAAAGAACATTTCGAACCGCTCACACCGCCTCATGTGGGACTTTACGTCTGCGGTCCTACCGTATATGGCGAACCCCATCTGGGCCATGCCCGACCGGCCGTCACCTTCGACCTCGTGTTTCGCTACCTCCAGCATATCGGTTACAAGGTGCGCTACGTGCGCAACATCACCGATGTGGGGCACTTGGAGCAGGATGCCGACTCGGGCGAGGACAAGATCGCCAAGAAAGCACGCTTGGAGCAGCTCGAACCCATGGAGGTGGCCCAATATTATATGGACAGCTACCACAAGGCCATGGATGCGCTCAACGTGAAAAGACCTTCTATAGAGCCGCGTGCCTCCGGACACATCATCGAGCAAATCAACATGGTACAGCGCATTCTGGATGCTGGATATGCTTACGTATCAGAAGGTTCTGTATATTTTGATGTAGCCAAATTCGACAAAGATTTCGGCTATGGGAAGCTGTCGGGGCGCAAACTCGACGAGCTGCTGGCCAACACCCGCACATTGGACGGTCAAGAGGAGAAGCACAATCCCGCTGATTTCGCCCTGTGGAAGAAGGCCGCGCCGGAGCACATCATGCGCTGGCCCTCGCCGTGGAGCGATGGTTTTCCGGGCTGGCATATCGAATGTACTGCAATGAGTACCAAATATTTGGGAGAAAGATTCGACATTCACGGCGGCGGCATGGATCTGCTGTTCCCGCACCACGAATCGGAAGTGTGCCAAAGCACCGTGGCCAACGGCATGGAGTCGGTGAAGTACTGGATGCATAACAACATGATTACGATTAATGGTCAGAAGATGGGCAAATCGTTGGGTAACTTCATCACCCTCAACGAGTTCTTCTCTGGGAAACACGACATGCTGGAGCAGGCCTATTCGCCGATGACCATCCGTTTCTTCGTGCTGCAGGCGCACTACCGCGGCACGCTCGACTTCTCAAACGAGGCGTTGCAAGCCGCCGAGAAGGGCATGCGCAAGCTGTATGCCGCTGTGGCTTTGCTGCCGAAGCTGAAGGCCGGTGACCACTCCGACGCTGACATCGCCGCGTGGGTAAAACGCTGCTACGACGCAATGAACGACGACCTCAACACCCCGAACCTCATCGCCGAGCTGTTTGAGGCCTCCCGTATCATCAACTCGGTGCGCGATGGCAAGCTCGCCCTCACCGCCGCCGACCTCGACCTGCTGACGCGCTATTTCCAGACCTTCTTCTACGACATTTTAGGCATGAAAGAAGAGGCTGACAGCGGCAGTTCGCAATATACCGACGCGCTCATGTCGCTCATCATCGACATCCGCAAAGACGCGAAAGCCAACAAGAACTGGGCCGTGGCCGACCTCATCCGCGACAAGCTCACCGAGATGGGCATCACCCTCAAAGACACCAAGGAGGGCACCACCTACGAACTCAACTAACCATGCCGCTCGACCGCACCACTCCCCCGCCCTACCAACCCACGGGTGAAATCTCCCTTGAGCCGCCCCGCCGGCTCACCCTCGACAATGGCATCCCGCTGTACTGGTTTCCCAACCCTCAGCTCGACCTCATCCATCTCTCCATCGTCATCAACGCCGGCTCGCTCTATGAGCCGCAAAAGAAGGTGGCCGGTTTCTGCTACGACCTTCTCCGAGAGAGTCATCCCACCAAAAATGCGGAGACTTTCGAGGATTTTCTCGACTTCTACGGCACATCGCTGAATGTCACCGTCGGGCTGTCGCAAGTAACCTTCAACCTGCAATTTCCTGTGAACCAAGGGAGCCGAGTCATCCCGCAGGTGGCAAAGCTGTTCACTGCCCCGAAGTACCGGAAGCGCGAGCTGGAGCGGTATCGTGCCAAGACCATCAAGGATTGGGAGTATCACCGCAAGAAAGTGGATTTCCGCTCCTCGCAGCTGATGTTTCATCATCTTTTCGGCGCGCAATTTCCGTATGGTAAAATTTTGGAACTCAATGATTTCAAAGCGATTACCACACAAAATCTCCAGCAATACCATGCGCAGACCTGCTGTGCGGAGAATGTGCGGCTGTTCATGGCCGGTCATGCCGATGAGCGCCTGCTGGAACTGACCGCCCGATGCTTCGCGGAGATAGCGCACGGTAAAGCTGCTCCGGTGCTTCCCGACATCCGCGAAGGCTATACGCCGCAGCGCATTCACGAATCGTGGAACGACGTGCTGCAGACCTCCATTGTGCTGTGCCAGCCCACCCTTCATTACCAAGACAAAAAAGCGCACGCTTTCAACTTTGTCAACACCCTGTTTTGCAACTACTTCGGTTCGCGCCTGATGCAGAATCTGAGGGAGCGTAATGGCTACACGTATGGCATCAGCGGCTACCCGTTTTTCTACCGCGACGGAGCCGTTCACAGTATCGACTGCGAGGTGAACAACGACAAGGTGGAGGCCGCCTTACAGGCCTGTTTCGACGAGATGAGTCGGCTGCAAACGGAGTTGGTGGACGACGAAGAGCTCGACACGGTGCGGAACTACCTATCGGGAAAGTTGCTACGCTCGGTGGATGGTACCGTGCAGTACATGCAGAGCTACATCCTGTGGAGTTATTTCCATACTGACGAACAGCGAATTAGCCAACTTCACGACACCATCCGCAGCATCACCGCCGAAGAGGTACGGGAGATGGCACTGCAGCATCTGCGCAAGGAGGATTTCACCGTCATCACGGTCGGGAAATAAACCTTTCTTTATTCTGCAAAAAAATTCTTTTTCCTCATCAAAAAAAAGCCTTATTATTCGAAAAAAAATCTTATTATTGCAAGTTTTTTACAGAGAATAATAAAAATACAATATGATGAAGAAACTCTTCCTTTTGGCAGTTCTTTCCTGCTTTATTTTCAGTAATTTATGTAATGCCCAAACGGAGAATCCTTACGAGAATTTCAATCCTGAGGCGTTGAAAAGCAACAAAAATTACATCAAAAATTTCGCTCCTAACAACTTTAGCCACAAAATTCTCTACGAATGTATGGTGGACATGGTGAATGCCGCCCGCGAACAATACGCGTTCCAACCGGCCATGAAGACCGACATCCGTCTCGACTCCACTGCTGCCTATCAGGCTATCTATGAGGCCAGCAAGGAAGAGAAGACTGTAGAAGGTCTTGCTCCGTACCGCACTACCGAGCAGCGTCTCAAGAAATACGGGCTCGGCACCTGCGGAAAAGAGCTGGTGTCGAAAGCCAAGGCCACACTGGGCGACAAAGATTATTGCTACTACGATGTGTGTCTTGAACTCATCAAACCCATCTTGAAGAATGCCAAGACCGCAGCCGTGCTGCTCGACCGCCAATACACCTATATCGGATTTGGTTATGAGTTTGACAAATACATGAAGAGCATCTATGCCTCATACATTCTCGCCAACGACCGCACCTTCAACAACGGCAAGCCCAAACAGCTTAGTAAAGACCTCCCCTATACCCGCACCAAGCTCGGGTTGGCCGGCTACGATGACCAGCTCTGCAAGAAGTGCATGACCGAGAAGGGACTAGAGATGCTTTCTGAATGCCTGTCGGTGAAAGACGGCGTGGTGTATTTCAGTCACGATGACAACAAGACCGTCAAACGTCTTATCGGCAAAGAGGGCGACGCCATTGTGCTCGACTTTGTGCAGCACAGCCAGTACGAGTGCGAGGGGGTGAACAACGTGGACCATGACCGTCCGAACCACGGCTACATGACCAAGATCATCACCTTCCAGGATATTCTCGACGAGAATCAGGCTACCGGCAAGAAAACCACCAAGCTTCTCTCCCCCATCGCTGAAGTGCCGCAAGAGATTGCCGACGATGCCGAGTACGACATCAACATCATCATTGTAAAAGATGGCAAGTATGTGTGCCGCAATGTGTTGAAAAAGAAAATTGAATGCAAAAACGCCACCTACACCGAGCCGCTTTATTTCGCCAAAGATGTCAACACGGTGAAACCTGCCGGCGAGTGGGTACCTGTAGCGGAGAGCAACACCCTCACACTGACCATTCCTTTCGAGGACAAAAAATACGACCTCACCGCCGCCGACATCGAGCCCTACCTGTTAGCGCTCAACGAGCCCGCCTTCGTTGTGGAGAGTGCCGAGATGGTAGTGGGCAACTCGCTCAACTTCTCGGGCGACGCCACCGCCCAGAAAAACCAGGAGCGCAGAGGCAAGAGCCTGACCAACGCCCTCCAACAGCAGTTCAAAGATAAGGCTTTCGAGGTAAAGGTAACCTATAACGACGGCTGGGAGCAGTTCCAGAAGGACATTGCCAACCACCCCACCTACGGCGAGATGGCCATCGGCACCAAGGCACAGGCCGTGTCGAAGCTGAAAGCCAACGGCGGCAAAATCGCCAAGGAGCTGGACGCTGACTATCTGAAACAGGAACGCTGCGCGGTCATCACGCTGCACATCCGCTACAAGGTGGATGGCGACAACGAGCAGGTGTTTGCCGTAACGAAGTTCAACCGCGCACTGGCCGCCAAGAACTTCGGACTGGCCATGGCCATCCAGCAGTACATCATCAAAGAGGTGGAGGCCAAACACTACAACGCACAGGCTGCTGTCCGTCAGGAGATTCCCACCGGCAAGAACTACCAGCCCTTCCTCACCAACAAGCTCTACATGCAGAGCGTGGCTGACGGCGGCGTGAACGTGCGCACCGCCACCGAGATGCTGGATGTGACCAGGCTTGACAACACTAACCCAACGGCCCAATACAACGATGCCGTCGCAAAAGTGGCCGCCGGCTCGCCCTTCGCCGACCTCAACGACATCAACATCCGTCAGGCCAACATCGACCGCCTCTACTCGCTGAAAGACATCCCGCAGGAGCAGGTCAACAACCTCAATATGGAATTCCAATTCCAAATCATTGACTATTTGAAGAGCACACCCGCCACCACCGAGAGTGCCACCCTGCTGGACAACACCTACAACAAGATCAAGGCCATCCGCAACCCTGTGATGTCGTCATGGGAGAACGCCTACAAGCTGGCCTCTATCTTCGTGAAAAACGACGACTACGTGTATGCGGTGAGTCTGATGGAGCCTTTCCTCAACGAACCGTCCATCTCCAACGACTTCCTCTTCTCGTTCATCTCATTGATGGCAGTGCGCGAAGAGCTGTATATGAGTGGCAACATGACACTGGCGGTGAAGCTGGCCTCCGAGCGCGACGCCGCCCGTCTGTGCGGACTGTTCGACAAGCTGCCCATCGTCATTTTCGATAATGAGGAAGTGAAGAGCATTGTTTGTAAAACGTGTAAGTAAGGGGAGATTGAGAGATTTGAAAGATTTGAAAGATTTGAAAGATTTGAAAGATTTGAAAATTAGTAATTAAAACTATATTTTATGAAAAAACTATTCTTATTATCGATTTGCGCTTTTATGTTTGCGCAGTTGGGTGCCACCAATCCGCCGGATGAAGGCATGTGGTTGCCTATGTTTGTGAAGGATTACAACTACGCCACCATGAAGCACATGGGCTTGCATCTGACGGCTGATCAGATGTGGGACATCAACAACTCCTCGCTGAAGGATGCGATTGTGGAGTTGGGCGAAGACGGCAGCCATTTCTGCACGGGTGAAATCATCTCCGAGAACGGTCTGATGCTCACCAACCACCACTGTGGTTATGCCAGCATTGCCGACCACTCCACCACCGAGCACGACTACCTGAAAGACGGATTTTGGGCGGCAAGCTATAAGGATGAGCTCCCGAACCCAGGTCTCACTGCCACCTTCCTTCTCCGCATGGAAGATGTAACGCAGAAAGTGCTGGCTGGTTCCGATGAGGACAGCAGAAATGAGATCATCAGTGAGCTGAAGAACGAGTACAGCGAGAACGGACGTTACACTGTGGCTATCAAGGATTTCTTCGATGGCAACCAGTACTTCATGTTCATCTACGAGGTGTATCGTGATGTTCGTTTGGTGGGTGCTCCCCCGAGCAGCATCGGCAAGTTCGGCGATGAGACCGACAACTGGGTATGGCCCCGTCACACCGGCGACTTCTCGATGTTCCGTATCTACACAGCTCCCGACGGAAGTCCGGCTGAATATGCCGAGGAGAATGTGCCGATGAAGCCCAAATACTCGCTGCCCGTCAGCATGAAGGGCATTGAGGAAGGCGACTACGCCATGGTATGGGGCATCCCGGGAAGCACCAACCGCTACCTCACCTCACACGAGATAAGATTCCAGATTGAGAGCCAGGACAAGCCCATCATTGAGTTCTGTGATGCTGTACTGCCTGTGATTCGTGCAGAGATGAACGCCCGTGATGAAGTGCGCATCAAATATGCTTCCGACTACGCCAGCATGGCCAACACCTGGAAGAACCAGAAAGGCGAGGTGGAGAGCTTGACCAACCTTGGCATTGCCGATAAGAAAGCAGAAGAGGAACGCGACCTGCTGAAATGGATCAACGCCTCGAAAGCCCGCAAGGACAAATATGGCACCCCCGTTGACACTATCCAGGAGATATGCGCCAACGCTTCCATCGACGGTTTCCGCCATCTGATGTATGCCAACCTGACCCTCACGGTGTCGAAACTCATCTGCGCCCCCCTCGATGTGGACGCCTCGCTCGCCGAAGGACAGAAGAAGTTTACCGAAGAAGAGAAAACTGCCCTGCTCAACCAGTACCGCGATTACATGAAGAATACCGACCCCGCCACCGAAGCCAAGATTGTGGCCGCCATCGCCAAGCTGTGGTACTCGCTGCCGGTTGATGACCAACCTGAATTTTGCAAGCATATACGCGACAAGTACAAAGGCAACTGCGACGTCTTCGCCAAAGATGTTGTCGCCCACTCCATCTATTCAACCGAAGAGGCCTTTACGAAATATCTCAACAAGCCTTCGACAAAAGTCTTGGACAATGATATGATCCAAGGTTTTTGCATGGCCATGTACAGAGAGCTGTTCTCCAGTATCTTTATGTATTGGTCATATAATGACGATATTGAGAAGGCTCGCAAGAGCTATATGGAGGCCATCCTCGAGATGAACGCTGGCAAACCGATGTATCCGGACGCCAACTCCACCATGCGCTGCACCTACGGCAAGGTTTGCGACTACTCGCCGAAGGATGGCGTACGCTACAATTACTTCACCACTGCCGATGGCATTCTCCAGAAAGAGATTCCCGGCGACCCCGAATTTGATGTCAATCCGAAGCTCAAAGAACTCATCTTGAAGAAAGACTTCGGGCCGTATGCGATGAAGAACGGCAAACTGCCTGTTTGCTTCCTCACCGACAACGACATCACCGGTGGCAACTCCGGCAGCCCCGTACTGAACGGCAGGGGCGAGCTCATCGGGTGTGCTTTCGACGGCAACATCGAGGCCCTCTGCAGCGACATCTATTTCGACACCGAGCTACAACGCTGCATCTGTGTGGACATCCGCTACGTGCTCTTCGTTATTGACAAGTTCGCTGGTGCACAGCGTTTTATCAATGAAATGAACATCGTTAAATAATTAATCATCAATAATTTAAAATTCAAAATTAAACAATGAAAAAATTCTTTCTGTTACCTTTACTTGCCTGTCTGTTTCTGACGGCTGGCGCCACCAATCCGCCGGATGAAGGCATGTGGCTGCCCATGTTTGTAAAAGACTACAACTACTCCACCATGAAGAGTCTCGGCCTTCACCTGACCGCTGACCAAATGTGGGACATCAACAACTCCTCCCTGAAGGACGCCATCGTGGAGTTGGGCAACGACGGCCAGCACTTCTGCACCGGAGAAATCATCTCCGAAAAAGGATTGATGCTCACCAACCACCACTGCGGTTACAGCAGCATCGCCGACCACTCCACCACCGAGCACGACTACCTGAAAGACGGTTTCTGGGCCGCCAGCTACGATGAAGAACTGCCCAACCCGGGGCTTACCGCCACCTTCCTTGTGCGCATGGAAGATGTCACCGCGAAAGTGTTGGAAGGCGTGACCGCCGACACCAAGAATTCTGACCGCCAGAAAGCGATCAAGAAAGTCTCTACCGACCTCATCAACGAGGCTGAAGAGAACGGTCGCTACAAAGCCGTTATCAAAGATTTCTTCGATGGCAATGAATACTATATGTTTGTGTATGAGGTTTATCGCGACGTACGTCTGGTAGGTGCTCCCCCGAGCAGCATCGGCAAGTTTGGCGATGAGACCGACAACTGGGTATGGCCCCGCCACACCGGCGACTTCTCCATGTTCCGTATCTACACGGCTCCCGATGGAAGTCCGGCCGAATACTCAAAGGACAATGTCCCGATGAAGCCTAAACACTCGCTGCCCATCAGCCTGAAGGGCATCAACTATGGCGACTATGCCATGATTTGGGGTGTTCCCGGACACACCACCCGCTACATGACCTCCTACGAGGTGCGCCAGACCTTGGAGTGCCAGAACAAGCCCATCTTCGAGGCTTTGGATGTCCTCCTGCCCGTTATCCGCGAACAGATGAACGCCCGCGATGAGGTGCGTATCGCCTACGCTTCCGACTACGCCAGCATGTCGAACATGTGGAAGAACCAGAAGGGCCAGTATGCCAGCTTGATCAAACTCGGCATCGCCGACAAGAAAGCCGCTCAGGAGGCTGAACTTATCAAGTGGATCAACGCTGACAACAAGCGCAAAGAACTCTATGGCAATCCGTTGGAGAAAATCGAAAAGGCTTGCGCCGAAGTGGATGCACAGGCCATGCGTGCTTTCATGTACACCAACATGAGCCTCCGCAACTCCAAGATGTTGTTCGCACCCTACAACCTGCCCAAGCTGCCCACCGAAGCCGCTACTCAGAGCGAAAAGGACGAAATCCTCAACAGCTACCGCGAATACATGACCGGTTCAGACCGTCTGACCGAGCAGAATGTGATTGCCGCTACCCTGCGCCTCATGCAGCAGCTGCCCGCCGACTACCAGCCGGAAGGCATCTTCGAATACATCAACAAGAGCTACAAGGGCAACTTTGACGCTTTCGCCAAAGCCTGCATGGACAAGTCGGTTTATGGCAGTGAAGCCAACCTCGCCAAATATTTGTCGAAACCTTCCCAGAAAGTCCTCGACAATGACCCGCTTTACACCTATTTCAAAGCCATGCTTTCGCACGTTATCAAATACCAGGGTATTTACTTGAGCGCCAACAACAAGCTTACCACCCCGCGCCGTATCTATATGGCTGCCTTGATGGACATGCAGAAAGGCAAAGCCATGTATCCAGATGCCAACTCCACCATGCGCTGCACCTATGGCACCGTGTGCGACTACTATCCGTCTGACGGTGTGCAGTACCTGCACTACACCACCGCTGAAGGTATCCTTGAGAAAGAGATTCCGAACGATCCCGAGTTCGACGTAAACCCGAAACTGAAGAAACTCATCCTCGACAAGGATTTTGGCCAGTATGCCATGAAGGACGGCAAGCTGCCGGTCTGCTTCATCACCAACAACGACATCACCGGCGGTAACTCCGGCAGCCCGGTTTTGAACGGCAATGGCGAACTCATCGGCTGTGCTTTCGACGGCAACATCGAGGCATTGTGCAGCGACATCATCTTCGACACCGAGTTGCAGCGTTGCATCTGCGTTGACATCCGCTACGTGCTGTTCGTCATCGACAAGTTCGCCGGTGCGAAACGCTTCATCAACGAGATGGAGATTGTGAAGTAAACTTTCCCAACCAGGAAAAAACAAACAGCCGTGGCGGAATCGCCACGGCTGTTTTATGTTTACGACATTGGCAGCCAGATTTATCACGGCTTTGCCTTATACCAGCAGCTCTTCCGCCAGTTCCTCGAAGCTCAGACCGCCGAAGTTGCCGGAGCTCATCAGCAGGTAGGCAGTGCCCGCCTCGCGGTGCGCCAACAAAAAGGTGTGCAACGCAGCCGTGTCGGTGAAAACCTCCAGGTCGGTGCGGCCAAAAGCTTCGTAAACCATCTCTTTTGTAATAGGAGGTAACTTCTTGTGCTCCACAGCCTTCGGGTCGAAAAAGATGACCGGCACGTCGGCCGCATCCATCACGTGCTGGTACTGTGCCAAGAACGCCTGCGACAGACTGCTGAAGGTGTGCAGCTCCATACAGGCCACCAACCTGCGGTCGGGATACTGCTCCCTCACCGCACCTATCGTGGCCTTCAACTTGGAGGGCGAATGGGCGAAATCTTTGTAAACCACTCCCCTGTCGTTGCGCTTCACCAGCTCCAACCGCTTCGAGGCCCCCTTGAAGGTACGGATGGCCTCGTAGAACTGCTCGTCGGTCACCCCCACCTCACGGCACGCCAACCGCGCCGCATTGAGGTTCGCCATGTTGTGCTTGCCGAAAATCTGCATCGGCACCTCACCACCAGCCGTCTGCAAATAGGTCACCCCATCGCGAATCACATACGGATGTACTGTATAAGGTTCTTTTTTTACGCCTTCAATCTCTTCACCCAGCATTCTAACATTCTCATCATCATTGCAATAGATAAACGTATGGTCTATCATCTTGGCAAAGGTGCGGAACGTGTCCACATATTCGGGAAAGGTCGGGAAGACATTGATATGATCCCACGCTATACCGCTGATAATGCCCACGTTAGGCTTATACAGGTGGAACTTGGAACGGCGGTCGATCGGCGACGTGAGGTACTCGTCGCCCTCCATCACCATAATCTTCGCCTCGTGCGACAACTTCACCATCACCTCAAAACCCGCCAACTGCGCACCTACCATGTAGTCGCAATCCACATGATGATATTGCAGCACATGCAGAATCATCGCTGTAATGGTGGTCTTACCATGACTGCCGCCCACCACAATGCGGAGCTTGTCCTTACTCTGCTCATACAGGAATTCGGGATAGGAATATACCTTGATACCCAGCTCGTTAGCACGAATCAGCTCAGGATTGTCCAAACGGGCGTGCATCCCTAGGATGACCGCATCGAGGTCGGGCGTAATTTTGTCGGGATTCCAGCCGATGGTGTCGGGAAGAAGTCCATATTTCTCCAAACGGCCTTTGGCGGGATTGAAAATCTCGTCGTCGGAACCGGTAATGGTGTAACCTTTCTGGTGAAGGGCGATGGCCAGATTGTGCATGGCGCTGCCGCCGATGGCAATAAAATGTATTCTCATGATCGGATTTTTTAGCAATGATAAAATAAAAAAATTAATGGATGCCAGAACTGCCGAAGCCGCCCGCACCACGCTCAGTGTCAGATAGTTCCGCAACCTCTTCCCACTCCACTACCTCGTGGCGCGCTACCACCATCTGGGCGATGCGGTCGCCAGGCTGGATGGTAAACGGCTCTTTCGAGAGGTTGACCAGCCCCACCTTCACCTCGCCACGATAGTCGGCATCGATGGTGCCGGGCGAGTTGATGACGGTGATGCCGCTCTTGATGGCCAGACCGCTACGGGGACGCACCTGCGCCTCAAAACCTGCCGGCAGCTCAATGAAAATGCCGGTGGGAACCATAGCTCTCTCCAAGGAACTCAACGTGATGGGTTCAGTAAGGTCAGCGCGCAAGTCCATCCCCGCCGACAAAGCGGTGGAGTACGACGGCAACGCATTTCCAGAACGATTGACAATTTTACACTTCATATCGTTTTTTTTGCAAAAGTACTATTTTTCTCTGAAAATTCACATTCTTCAGTAAGAAAAAAAATCAAGAAATACTACTTTATAATTCTTAACGCTCGTTCGCGCCGATTTCTTCACGCCTCCATTTGCAAGGCGGCCAGAGATACGGACTCGTCCCGAAGGGACGAAATCTTAGTAACCCCAGACTAGTGCGCGATTAGCGGACGCAGTCTGGGGAACGATGCCGCCGCGCACATCCCGCGGCACGCTGGAAAGAACAATAGAACCTGTCGATGTCTTTGCCGCGGAAAAACGGGAAGGCTGCCAAGAACTATTAGGGCTTGCAACTATTCGCTCAGCAGCTGCGACAAAATCTCCACCGACTCGATTTTCCCAATCTGACTGTTATGTTCCTCAAAATACCGCAACAACCCATACATCAGCTCATTACGAACAACCTTAGGTGGCATGACCGCCACATCTTCCTCATTCATCAGCTGCCACAGATAGGCAGAGGCCTCTCGGCTCAGGAAGTTCGGATACTCGAAATACTCATGCACGAAGCACGACTCGTCGATGGAAAAAATGGAGTTGTAGTCCGAATAATTGGTGGCGGGAAAGATGCCCATCTCATGGGCAAGCCGCACCATGAAACGCAGGTGTATGTCGGTGAGCTGCGCCGTCTCATCATCCAATTCCCGCAAAGCATTCTCCACAAAATCGTACAAGGCAGCATCCGCTCGAAACTCTCTTAATATTTTATAAATCAATTCATTATAAAATATAAAAAGCGTACGGCGCACAAAATCGAACGGAATTAGCTGGTAGGTATAGCGGAGGGTGATTTCCCGAAAATATTTGATGTTTTGTCCTTTGTCGTCGAAAACCACCTCTACCATCGAGAGGTTCTCCAGCAGGGCCATCGTGCCGCGCCGTGCTTTCGAGTAAGCGCCTTTCACGATGAACGACTGCACGCCCGCCTCCCGCGTGAAGATGTTGACAATCACGCTGTTCTCGGAGTACTTTGTCTTATGCAGAACGATGCCGCGGGTCTTGATTTGCATAGGGTTTTCGATGAAAATGGGGGTCGGGCTACCCTTCCCGACAGATAAAAGAAAGGCCTGCCGCCTCGAAAGGCAGCCAGGCCAACGCATTATGAAAATGATAAAGATTACGCTTTGATCTCAACTTCCACACCGCTGGGGAGCTCGAGACGCATGAGAGCGTCGATGGTCTTGCTGGTGGGACCATAGATGTCGAGGAGTCTCTTGTAGGTGGAGAGCTCGAACTGCTCGCGTGATTTCTTGTTCACAAAGGTAGAGCGGTTCACGGTAAAGATTTTCTTGTGGGTCGGAAGCGGGATGGGACCAACGAGCACCACTTTGTCGTCCTTGTCAGCCTTGATGGTGTGGACGATTTTTTCAGCTGATTTGTCAACCAGATTGTGGTCGAAAGATTTCAGTTTGATTCTAATTTTTTCTGCCATTTTTTTTGATTGTTTGTTATTTTACAAATATTTGATTTTCAATAATTTCTATAATAATGCAAAACGTCCCACATTCATGATATGATCTTGAATATCCTGCGGGACGGGTTCATATTTGAAGAATTCCATGCTGTAGTTGGCGCGGCCGGAGGTGATGGAGCGCAGGGTGGTGACGTAGCCGAACATCTCGGCGAGCGGCACCTGTGCCTTGATGATCTGCATGCCGATCTGGGCATCAATCTGCTCGACGATGGCGCGGCGGCGGTTGAGGTCGCCAGTCACATTGCCGATATATTCATCGGGGGTAACCACCTCGATCTTCATGATGGGTTCCAGAATGATGGAGGGCACCTCACGACATGCGTCGCGGAAGCCGATCTTGGCACAGATTTCAAAGGCCATCGCGTCTGAATCCACGCTGTGGAAACTGCCGTCCAGCACCGTAACCTTCAGGTTCTCAAGCGGGAAGCCCGCCATTACACCGTTGGTCATGGCTTGTTTGAAGCCCTTTTCGATGCCGGGGATAAACTCCCGGGCGATGGCGCTTGCCAGCGACTTGTTCTCGAACACCAGTCCGTGCTGATCCATCGGCAGCGGTTCAAGCTGGAAGTCGATGTCGGCGTAGGAGCCCTTGCCGCCGGTCTGTTTTTTATAGACGGTGCGATGGCGCACACTCTGGAGGATCTCCTCCTTGTAGGCCACGCGGGGCTTGCCGTGGTTGCATTCCACGTTGAACTCGCGTTTGAGACGATCGAGCAGGATTTCGAGGTGCAGCTCGCCCATACCGCTGATGACCGTCTGTCCAGAGTTCTCATCCACGCGCACGGTGAAGGTCGGGTCCTCCTCGGCGAGGCGGGCCAGCGCATTCATCAGCTTGTCCTCATCATCCTTGGTCTTGGGCTCCACGGCCACCGTGATGACAGGTTCGGGGAACTCAATGTTTTCCAAGGAGATAGGATGTCTTTCGTCGGTGAGACTGTCGCCGGTATGAATCTCCTTCATGCCCACGAGGGCGACGATATTGCCAGCCTCCACGCTCTCCAACTGCTGTTGTTTATTGGAGTGCATAAGCAGGATCTTGGCGACGCGCTCGCGTTTGCCGGTGGCCACGTTCCAGACGGTTGCGCCGGCCTGGAGGGTGCCGGAATATACTTTGATGAAGGTGAGTTTGCCGACATACGGGTCGGTGGCGATTTTGAAGGCGAGGGCTGAGAACGGCGCTTTGGGGTCGCACTCGCGGGTCTCCTCCTTTTCGGTTTTGGGGTTGATACCCGTGATGGCGGGAATGTCGGCCGGTGAGGGCAGATATTCCACCACTGCGTCGATCAGTTTCTGCACACCCTTGTTCTTGAACGACGAACCGCAGAGCACGGGTTGGATCTTGCGATCAATCGTGGCTTTGCGGATAATCGGTATCAGTTCTTCGGCGGTGATGCTGTCGGCGTCGTCAAGGTACTTGAGGGCGAGGTCGTCGTCGAACTCAGAGAGTTTGTCGAGCATCTTGTCGCGGTACTCGGCGGCCTCCTCCATCATATCCTCGGGGATGTCGTAAGCCTCGTAGGTAACGCCCTGGTCCTCATCGCTCCACACATAGGCCTTCATCTCGAGCAGGTCGATGATGCCGGAGAACTCGTCCTCGGCCCCGATGGGGATGGCGAGGATGACGGGGTTGCCGTCGAGTTTCTCTTTGATCTGGCTGACGGCGGAGTAGAAGTTAGCGCCGGAGCGGTCCATCTTGTTGATGTAGCAGATACGGGGCACGTGGTATTTGTTGGCCTGCCGCCACACCGTTTCCGACTGGGGCTGCACGCCGCCCACGGCGCAGAAAATGGCGACGGCCCCGTCGAGAATGCGGAGGGAGCGTTCCACTTCCACCGTAAAGTCCACGTGGCCGGGGGTGTCGATGATGTTGATTTTATACTCCTCGTTGAGGTGTTTCCATAAAACGGTAGTGGCGGCGCTGGTAATGGTGATTCCTCGCTCTTGCTCTTGAACCATCCAGTCCATCGTCGCCGTTCCCTCATCGACTTCGCCGATTTTGTAGCTTTTACCCGTATAGAAAAGGATACGTTCAGTCGTAGTGGTCTTACCGGCGTCGATGTGCGCCATAATACCGATGTTTCGAATATTCGATAAGTTTTCCGACATAAAAGATCCTTTTTTTACCTTGAATAAGGTGTGGGTGGGGGTATCAACAAAGATTAAAATCTGAAGTGTGAGAATGCCTTGTTGGCTTCAGCCATTCTGTGGGTATCCTCTTTACGTTTGAATGCTTGTCCTTCTTCGTTCTTAGCTGCGATAATTTCTGCTGCCAACTTAGCCGCCATAGATTTCTCGTGACGTTTACGGGCGAAGTTGATCAGGTTCTTCATGCCGACGGATTGTTTACGAGCCGGACGGAGTTCAGTAGGAATCTGGAAGGTGGCACCACCGATTCTCTTACTTTTGACCTCCAAAGAAGGAGTTACATTGGCGAGGGCTTGTTTCCAAACCTCGATACCGTTTTCTTTGGTTTTCTCCTCAACGATGTCGATAGCATCGTAGAAAATCTGGAAAGCGGTTTGTTTTTTGCCTTTCAACATGATGTTGTTGGCGAACTTGGTCACCATAACATCGTTGAATTTCGGATCCGGAAGGATTATTCTGGCTTTTGGTTTTGCTTTTCTCATAGTCTTGTAGCTTCAATAAATGATTAAAAATTTACTTACTCTCGGCACACCCATTTTGGTGCCCAATTTACTCGTACTATTTTATAATTCAGTACTAAGCTTTTTTCTTCGGACGCTTGGCGCCATATTTAGAACGACCTTGGAGACGGCCTTCCACGCCGGCGGAGTCCAATGCACCGCGCACGATGTGATATCTCACACCCGGGAGGTCCTTCACACGGCCGCCGCGCACGAGCACGATGGAGTGTTCCTGAAGGTTGTGGCCCTCGCCCGGAATGTAGGCGTTCACCTCTTTCTGGTTCTGTAAACGAACTCTCGCTACCTTACGCATAGCTGAGTTAGGTTTTTTAGGCGTCGTGGTGTAAACTCTGAGGCAAACACCGCGCTTCTGCGGACATGCGTCCAAAGCCTTTGACTTGCTCTGGGAAGTGATCTTTTTTCTTCCCTTTCTTACTAATTGCTGAATTGTCGGCATACTTGAATTTGATTAATACTTGATTTTTTGTTGTTTATAAACGTCCAAAATTTGAGGCTGCAAAATTACAACTTTTTTTTATTCTGACAGTCAGTGCGTTATTTTTTTTCACATTTTTTTGTGACAATGATAAAGTGGTGATTATTAATAGGATGAGAGATTTATTAAAATTTGAAAAAAATCTCAACCAGTCAAATTCTGGATAGTGAAATATAATTGAGGTAATTTTCTGTACGAAAATTTGCTACTTTAGTATTTCTTGAAAGGGATTCCCCTACTGTTCTCCCCGTCGGTCGTGCTGCCACAGCTGGAAACTGTTGTACAGATTCTGCCACACGGCATACGCGGCGGGGAAGATGGCCGCCAGCGGCTGCAGGTACATGCCCGCCATCCAGATGGCCAACGCCGTGTTGCGCTGTCCGAGCCCCTGTCCGCCCGCGATACGGTCGCCATAACGCCGTCCGATGAGACGCCCCACACCAAACTGCACCGCACACCCCACCAGCGAGGCCACCGACAGCCATATAATGCTGCGCCAATTGCCCTTGCCATGCAAGAATATGAAATCGATGGTCTGCCCGATGGTGACCATCAGCGCGGCGGCCCACAGGTAAAATGACCAGCCTTTGAAACGGGCGACAAAATCGTTGGCCTTGGGCGCCAGCCATTGCAGCAGAATAACAATGACCAGCGGCAGCAGGATGGTGGGACCAATCTTGGCAAATACCATCAGAAACGACTGGTGGAAAGGCAGATCTACCTGCGTGCCGATGAACGAGAAATAGAGCGGGGCCAGCAGTGCGATGGCAAAGTTGCCCACCAAACTGTAGGCGGTGATGGTGCCACGGTCGGCACCCAGCATGCAGGCCACCACCACCACCGATGCCGCCACCGGACTCAGCACACCGATGAGCACGCCCTGCGCCAGCAGCTCATCGAAAGGCCGCAGGGCGAGGTAGCCGCCCAGACTTACCACCGCCTGAAAGAGCAGCATCCAGCCGTGCATGGGCGACAGGCGCAGCTTGCGGATCTCCACCGCACTGAAGTTGAGGAAGAGGATGATAAAGAGCAAAAAGGGCACCACCGGCCGCATCATCGCCAGCCAATGGTGGAAGAAAAGTCCGACCACAATCGCCACAGGAAGCACCAAACTTCTGTATTTCTGCATATTATCGTAATTATCACGGAACCACTTCCCCACCCTCACATCGCCGACAGGCTCCTCTGAAAACGGCGGCAAAATTACGGAATTAAACTGAAATAATATGTTCATTTTCTTTGCGATTGCACAAAGAAAATAGACGAAAAGAACGACCTCGTCCCGAAGGGACGAAATCTCAGTAACCCCAGACTAGTCCGCGAATAGCGGACGCAGTCTGGGGAACGATGCCGTCGCGTACATCCCCGCGGCACGCAGGCTGAACGATAGAACCTGACGGGGTGTATGCCGCGGAAGAACGGGCGGGTGGATAGATGGACGGGAGAAATTTCAGTCTTGCAGCGTTGACACATCCTGTATGGAGATTTGTCTTTTCCGATTATTGTTCATTTTCTTTGCGATTGCACAAAGAAAACGAACCAAAAGAAATGCGCTTTGCCGCTGTGCAAATTCCGGCTAAAATCGGCGCTCTCTTGCTAAACGGCGAAAAACTTGATGAGCTTCACTACGTTGCGCTCATCTTCGGACAATTCGCCGTTCTTCACGCTCGTTCGCACCGATTTCTTCACGCCTCCATTTGCAAGGCGGCGGTAGATTGAACCTGCAAGGATTATCAATAATCAGCTGATGTATTGCAACATAGCGTTGCCAGTAGGGACGCACCGCGTGCGTCCGAATAGGGATGTCACTCTACCGTCCTCGTGTGCCAGAGGCACACAATCTCAGTAACCCCAGACAAGGCCGCGCATAGCGGACGCAGTCTGGGGTACGAGGCCGCCGCGCGCATCCCCCGCGGCACGCAGACAGGAGGATAGAACCTGACGGCGGCTTTGCCGCGGAAGAACGGGCGGTTGAATAGAGGCTCTAAAATGTTGTTTTTCGTTAAAAAAATGATTAGGAACAAATTCTGACAAAAAAATACTAATTTTGCAAAAAATTTCAAGATGGAAAACAGCCAGAACGACAAACTCGAACACACACCCACCCTCAACGCCCACAACAAGGAAGAGTTTCCGCCCGCCCATACGGCTGAGCACCTGCTGAACCAGACCATGGGCCGCATGTTCGGTTGCGAACGCAGCCGCAACAGTCACATCGAGCGCAAAAAGAGTAAAATCAACTTCCTTATCGACAGGCCACTCACCCAAGAGGAGGTGGCCGACATCGAGCACCGCATCAACGCCCTCATACAGGCCGACCTGCCCGTCACCTACGAGTTGGTGACCCGCGACAACATCCCCGCCGGCGTCACCCTCGCCAAACTGCCCGACAATGCCAGCGACACCCTCCGCATCGTGCGCATCGGCGATTACGACGTGTGCGCCTGCCTCGGCACGCATGTGAAATCCACCCGCGAGATCGGCAACTTCCGCATCACCAGCACCAGCTACAACGAAGGAAGTTTTCGCATTGTATATAAAGTAGCTGAATAATTTTTTGTAATTTTGCAGCCTGATTTTTCACTATGAGCCTGTCGCGTAAAATTTCATGCCTGCTGATCACCATGGCCTTCCTGCTGACGATGGCCCATTCCATCGTTCCGCACCACCACCACGGCGACATCGTGTGCTTCGGCATGACCTGCCAACACGAACAGCAGTGCGACCATGACCACGACGGCTGCGACTGCGCCACCTGCGGCTGCCACCACGGCCATCACCCCCTCCATAGCGAAGACAACTGCGTGCTCAACATGCCATACATCCTCACCCACAGCCATATAGACCTGTCTCCTGAGGATAACGCAAGCACGATTTTTTTGGCACACCTCACCGATGCCATTCTTTCCGACCTATCCACTTCCCTATCGGCACCTGCCACGGGAAGCCTGATTTTCAACTGCACCGACCTGCCCGTGCTGAATCTGACAGACGGGTGCATTGTGTCCCATCGCGGCCCACCAGCTGTTTTGGCATAACCAAACAGTCTGAAAATCAACATTTTCCAAATCAATATTTTCTTTTTTTTTGAAATGAAAAAGACATTATTATATATAGTGTCGGCAAGTCTGATGTTAGCATTAGGGGCTTGCCACCACGATCATCACGATGATGAAGAACATGAGCATGAACATCATGGTCATGGCATTACGCTGGCACTCACCGCGTACAATTCTGATTATGAGATTTTTGCAGATGCCACTCCCCTATCGGCTGGACATCAGAGCGAGCTCATCACCCATGTCACCCGCCTCGCGGATTTCAAACCGCTGAAGTCTGGCTCGCTGACCGCCACGCTTTCGGTAGGCGGCAAGAGTGTGACCGCCACCGCCGGAGAGCCCGAGGAAGACGGCATCTTCCACCTGCATCTCACCCCGCCCACAGCCGGCACAGGCACCCTCACCTTCACCCTGCACACGGCCGACAGCACCGCCACGCTCGTTGTAAACGATGTAACCGTCTATTCCTCAGAGGATAAAGCCCTCCACGAGGCCGACGAGCTGATTGACGAACACCCCAACGCCATCACTTTCACGAAAGAACAGTCGTGGCAGGTGGATTTTGCCACCGGCTGCGCGCAATGGCGGCCTATCGGTCAGAGCATCCCCACCACCGCACAAGTGCAGCCTACCCAAGGCAACCAGATGCGGGTGGTGGCCAAGTCGAACGGCGTGTTCCACTACCACTCCGCCAACTTCTTAGCCGGACAGCAGGTGCGCAACGGCGAAACCATCGGCAGTGTGCTCACCGACGGTCTGGTGGATGACAACCTGTCGGTGCGGCTCAGCGAGGCCCGCACCAACTACGAGACCGCCAAAGCCAACTACGAACGCGCCAAAGGCCTAGTGGACAGCAAAATCGTTTCACAGAAAGAGTTTTCGGAACTGAAAGCAGCCTACGAGAATGCAAAGTCCATTTACGAAAACCTACAAAAGAACGTGAGCGGCAACGGCAGCACCGTCACCGCACCGATGAGCGGCTACGTGACCGAGATTTTGGTGGCCAACGGCGACTATGTAACAGTGGGTCAGCCCATAGCGGTGGTTTCCGACACCCGCAGTCTGGTGCTGCAAGCCAGCGTGGCGCAGCGCTATGCCGCGTGGCTGCCCAGCGTGACCGATGCCGCCATCGAAAATCCTATCACCCACGAAATCAGCACGCTGACGGAGATGAACGGCCGCATCCTATCCTACGGCAAGTCGATGGGCACGGGCAGCCACCTGCTTCCTGTCACGCTCGAAATCAGCAATATGAGTGGCTTCACGCCGGGCGGCTTCGTCAACGTATGGCTGAACACACAAGGCGGCGAACCAACAGTGGTCATCCCCAAGAGCGCACTTTTGGAGGAGCAAGGCAACTATTTTGTTTTCAAGCAGTTCACTCCAGAAAAATTTGAAAAGCAACCCGTTAGTATCGGTGCTTCCGATGGCAAATACGTGGAAGTGACTTCGGGATTGGATGCCCATGAGCGCATTGTAACCCGAGGTGCCGTACTGGTGAAACTCGCCAAGGCCAGCGGTGCCCTTGACCCGCACGCCGGCCATGTGCATTAGTAAAATAGAAGAGCCATGTTAGACAAAATTATACAGTTTTCATTAAACAACAAGTATTTTATCTTGTTGTGTTCCATTCTGTTAATCATCTTTGGTGTACGCACCACGAAACAGATGGACATTGATGTTTTTCCCGACCTGACCGCCCCCACCGTGGTGGTGATGACCGACTGTCACGGTCTCACCTCCGAGGAGGTGGAGCGGCTGGTGAGCTACCCTATCGAGACCGCCATGAACGGGGCTACCGACGTGCGGCGGGTGCGTTCCACCTCGTCGCAGGGCTTCTCCTTCGTGTGGGTGGAATTCGACTGGGGCACCGACATTTCCAAAGCGCGCCAAGTGGTGAGCGAGAAACTGGTGACCGTTGAAGGGCAGATTCCGGCAGAGGTCGGTCAGCCCGTGATGGCACCACAGTCGAGCGTGATGGGCGAGATTTTCTTTGTGGGACTGCAGTCCGACAGCATCTCGCCGATGGAGCTGCGCGACATTGCCGAGTGGCAGGTGCAGCCCGTCATCATGTCCACCAACGGAGTGGCGCAGGTCACCATCATCGGCGGCGACTACAAGCAGTTCCAGGTGCTGGCCGACCCGTACAAGATGGATGGATACGGTGTTACGATGGAAGAGCTGGAGCAAGTGTGCCGCAGTATGAGCGACAACTCGTCGGGGAGCGTGGTGCGTGAATACGGCAACGAGTACGCCGTGCGCGGCATCGCCCGTACCGCCGACACTAGCGAGATGGAACGAACCTTCGTGAAGATGCGCAACGGACAGCCCGTCACCGTCGGCGATGTGGCCCGCGTGACCATCGCACCCGCCCAGAAATTCGGCTACGGCAGCGCCAACGCAAAACCCGCCATCGTGATGTCCATCACCAAACAACCCAATGCCAACACATTGGAGGTGACCGAACAGATTGAGCAGAAACTCGCCTCCATGGAGAAAGCCCTTCCCAAAGGCGTGACCGTCAACACCCACATCTTCCGTCAGGCCGACTTCATCCACACCTCAGTGAGCAACGTGGAACGCGCCCTCATCGAAGGCAGCGTGCTGGTGGTCATCATCCTGTTCCTCTTCCTCGGCAACTTCCGCACCACCCTCATCTCGCTACTCGCCATTCCTCTGTCGCTATTGGCTACCATCATCACCCTCAAAGCATTAGGCATGACCATCAACACTATGAGCTTGGGCGGTATGGCCATCGCTGTCGGCTCGCTGGTGGATGATGCCATTATCGACGTGGAGAATGTGTATAAACGACTGCGACAGAACCGACTCAAACCGCCGGAAGAGCAACAGAGCCTCTTCAACGTGGTGTTTCACGCCTCTTCCGAAATCCGCAGTTCCATTTTCAACGCCACCCTCATCATCATGGTGTCGTTCATCCCGCTTTTCTTCTTGTCGGGCATGGAAGGCCGCATGCTGAAACCGCTCGGCATCGCCTTCATCGTCTCACTTTTCATGTCGCTGATTGTCGCCATGACGCTGACTCCGCTGCTGTCGAAGATGCTGCTGGGACACGACAAGTTCCTGGCACGCAACCAGAAAGACAAGTGGCTGACGCGTTTCCTGAGCCGTCACTACCTGAAAAGTCTGCAATGGTCGCTGCGGCACAACGGCTGGGTGATTGGCAGCGTGGCAGGCCTCTTCATCGTGGCGGTGGCGCTTTTCTTCACGTTAGGAAGAAGTTTCTTGCCTGAATTCAACGAAGGTTCGCTCACCCTCTCGGTGGTGACGCAGGCGGGCACTTCATTGGATGAGAACAATGAGATTGGGAATTTGGTGGAGAAAACCCTGCTGTCGATTCCGGAGGTGACAGGCACGTGCCGCCGCACAGGACGGGGCGAGCTCGACGAACACTCGCAGGCCACCAACAGCGCGGAGATAGAGGTGAACTTCCAGCTGGAAGACCGTTCCAAAGAAGAGTTTGTGGAGGAAGTGCGCGAGAAATTGGGCGCCATCCCCGGTATCGCCACCACAGTAGGACAGCCGCTCGGGCACCGCATCGACCACATCCTGTCGGGCACCCGCGCCAACATCGCCATCAAGATTTTCGGCAACGACCTCAACGACCTGTACACCACCGGCCAGAAAATCAAACAGAGCATCGAACATATTGAAGGACTGGTAGATGTGAATGTGGAACAGCAGGTGGAAGTGCCTCAGTTGCAGATTCGGGCCAACCGCCAGATGTTGGCGCAACACGGTATCACCATCGAGCAGTTCAACCGCTACGTCAGCACAGCCATCGGCGGCGAGAAGCTGAGCGACATCTACGAAGGCGCCTACAAGTATGATCTGATTCTGCGCCTCGACTCCAACTACACGCAAACCATTGAAGGACTGAACAATGCGCTGATAGACACGTACGATGGCGGGAAGGTGCCGCTGTCGGAAGTGGCCGAGATTCGCTCTGCCAGCGGTCCCAACTCCATCAACCGCGAGAACGGGCAGCGCAAATTAGTGGTGTCTGCCAACGTGGCTGGTCGCGACCTGCACGGTGTGGTAACCGAGCTGCAACAAACTATCGACCAGGAAGTGAAGCTGCCCGAAGGCACCCGCATCGAGTACGGCGGCCAGTTCGAGAGTGAGGCCACCGCCTTTCGAATGCTGCTGCTCACCTCGGGGCTCGCCCTCATCATCATCCTGCTGCTACTTTTCCGCGAGTTCAAGAACTTCAAGCTGGCCAGCATCATCTTGATCAACCTGCCCATGGCCCTCATCGGCGGTGTGTTCGCCCTCCGCTTCACCAGCGGCGTGCTCAGCATTCCGGCTATCATCGGGTTCATCTCCCTGTTTGGCATCGCCACCAGAAATGGCATCCTACTTGTATCCAACTACTTACGGCTTCAAAAGAGCGGACTTTCGCTCACCGAAACGGTTGTGCAAGGTTCCAACGACCGATTGAATGCCATCCTAATGACCGCCATCACCGGCGCCCTCGCCCTGCTGCCCATGGCTATCAACGGCAACCTGCCCGGCAACGAGATTCAGAGCCCGCTCGCCATCGTGATTTTGGGCGGATTGGTCACTTCCACCATCCTCAACATTTACGTAGTGCCCGTGGTTTACTTCCTGACACACAAGGAGAAAGCATCATCCATTAAAGAATAAAACTATGAAAAGCATAAAAATCATCACCAGCCTTTTAATCACCATCTCCCCTCTCCTATTGTTAGGGCAAACCGTCGAAGAGGTTTGGAATGCCGTAAGCAGTAACAACCTGACCATCAAGGCTTACCAGCAGCAGAAAGAAGCGGAATGTATGGAAAACCACGTGGGATTGGCGCCCGACAACACGGAAGTGGAGTTTGCCTACCTGTGGGGAAATCCCAACAGCATTGGCAACCGCATTGACGTGAGCGTGATGCAGCCATTCGAATTTCCTACCACCTATGTTTACCGCAACCGCATCGCCCGCCTGCGCGACGAGCAGTCGGCATATTTTCTCAACCAACAGCAAAATGAGGTTCTGAAAGAGGTGGGAGAATTATACTATAATATTGTGTATCAGAATGCTCGTATCAGCGACATGAATCACTGCTTGCAATTTCTGTCCGACATCTCATCGGCGTACAAAGCCAAATTTGATGCTGGAGAAATCAACATTTTCGATTATAATCGGGTAAAATTAGCGGAGTTGAACCTCCAGCAGGAAAAAAGCCATGCCGAAACCGAACGCAACAACCTGCTCTTACAGCTCCAGCAGCTGAATGGCGGGGTGAAGTTAGAGGTAACGGAGGACGAATTCCCCGAATTTGCACTCTATAACAGCTTCAGCGACTGGCAGTTGAAGAATCCCAAAATGGAGTGGCTGAACAAACAGCAGGAGATCTCGCAGCAGGAGGTGAAGCTCAGCAAGTCGATGTGGGCGCCCAAGTTCCAGGCCGGATACATGTGCGAGCGAGTGCCTTCGGAGCTTTTCCAAGGCATCAAAGTGGGCATCAGCCTGCCCTTGTGGCAACAGACCAACACCGTGAAGTTAGCGAACGCGCAAAGTTCTGCTGCAGCGCTGCTGGCCGCCGACGAGCAGTTCCGTTTCCGCACACACCTGCAATGCTGCTACGAGACCACCCGTGCCTTGGTGCAGCAGATCGACGAGTACCGCAACCTGATACAATCGGTGGATGTGTTCGAACTACTCAACCAGGCATTGGAGAGCGGACAGATTTCGCTGATCGAATACCTTTCAGAGCTTTCGCTCTACCATGAAAGCCACGAGCGGCTCTGCGAGATGGAGCATGACGCGGCGATGCAGTACGTTGAATTGCAATTATATAGCCGATAACAAAAAGAGGCGTACCGAAAGGTGCGCCTCTTTCATTTGTATAAAAAGGAAGACGAGGGTCAGATAATCAGCATGGCATCACCGAAGGTGAGGAAGCGGTATTTCTGCTCCACAGCCTGCTTGTAAGCTTCCATCACAAATTCGTAACCGCCGAAAGCCGCCACCATCATCAGCATGGGGCTTTGCGACTGATGGAAGTTGGTAACCATAGCGTTGGCAACCACGAAGTTATACTGCGGAAAGATGAACTTGTTGGTCCATCCATCGTAGGGTTTCACATGACCGTTGGTGTAGGTGGATGATTCCAGCGCCTTCATAGTCGTGGTACCGATGGCCACCACATTACGGCCAGCATCCTTCGTCTCGTTGATCTTGCGGGCGCACTCTTCCGAAATCGTCATAGCCTCCGAGTCGGTTTTGTGCTTGGTAAGGTCTTCCACATCGATATCGCGGAAGTTGCCCAGACCTGCGTGAAGCGTCAGTTCAGCGAATTCCACTCCCTTGATTTCCAATCGTTTCAACAACTCACGGCTGAAGTGGAAACCAGCGGTAGGAGCGGCCACACCACCTTCGCACTTGGCGTACAGGGTTTGGTAATCCTGTTCATCTTCGGGGGTGATGTCGCGCAAACGCAGAATATCATCCGGAATAGGCATCGAGCCCAGCTCGCGAAGTTTGCGTTTAAAAGCGTCGTGGTCGTCGTCGAAGAGGAAGCGGAGGGTACGGCCACGCGAAGTGGTATTGTCGATGACCTCGGCCACCAAATCGTTGTTTTCACCAAAATAAAGCTTGTTACCGATACGGATTTTACGGGCAGGATCGACCAAAACGTCCCACAAACGGCTCTCTTCGTCCAATTCTCGGAGCAAAGATACGCGAATCTTCGCACCCGTCTTCTCCTTCTCACCAAACAAAACAGAAGGGAAAACTTTGGTGTTGTTCATGACGAAAAGATCACCTTCGTCGAAATAATCCAAGATATCCTTAAACATCTTATGCTCAATGGTTTTCGTCTTTCTATTCAACACCATTAAGCGTGCCTCATCACGCGATTCCATGGGATGCAAGGCAATCAATTCCTGAGGCAAAAAATACTTAAATTGTGATAACTTCATGCTACTTCTTTCCTATCTAAAAAACGGGGTGCAAAAATACAACATCAAAACACGTTTGTCAAGTGTTTTGTTCATTTTTTTTGCAAAAAATTAAAAACGCTCCAAATATTTGAGGTCGAAAGGATCCAAATCGATGACTTTCCAGTCTTTCGTGACGAAATAAATGAACTCCTCGATGTAGCCATCGGTATAACTGTAACACTTGGCCTCGTACATGACGACCGGGTCAACTTTAGTACTCAAACTATTGTAAGACTGTTTGTTGAAATAGTCGATACTATTCTGAATTTTGTCCATGTTGGCCGACAAACTCACGAGGGCATCGTTGTCGCGCACTTCGATAGCAGAATCGATCTTGGGCTGCAACTCATCGCGCTGGATGCTCAACAGTTGGCACATCAGGTCGCAATAGGTGGATTTGAAATAGGGAGAGTAGCTCACGAACTTGATGCTGTCGTACGCGCCTAAAGCTTCGTCGGTTCTGGCATAGTTCATTGCGGCCGCTTCCACTTTCGAACGCACCTCTTCTTCGGTCTGCGTCTTATCATCCGCCTTCTTCTTACAGCCTGTCAATGAAAATGCAGCAACCAAAACCGCTGCCAACAGGATAGCTATATAATTTTTCATACGCTAATAAATAATTCCAATTTTTTGAATATCAATATGATTCTGATTCAAAGGAAGCACTTCAATATTACCAAACTGATATACATTGAAGGTTCCGACCGGCTGCAGTAACGCACTGCCTCTCATCAGGTTCACTTCTGCGGATTGGGGGATGCGGATGCGGTAGCCAGTATTCGGCTTATGGCCTTTGGCGCAACTCCAACTCACTGCGAACGCATCAGCGGAGGCCACCGTCTCGGCAGGCACAAGCTGCAGATAATAGTTCTCGGCAGGCTTGGCCGACAGGCGGGTGTTGAAGCCCGTACCCGATGAAACTGAAAAGAGTGGAAGCAGCGTGGTCGTGCTGTCAGGCGTCACCACCACCGTGTAATGCAACTCCTCATCCACCACAAAGCCCGTGAACAGCGCGATATAGTTCTTCTCCATCTCGTTCAAATGGTTGAGCATCATCTCTAATGTAGCCTGAGGATAGGCCACCTCATTGGCTCCCGTCATCAGTTCATAACGGTCATCGCGGATATGGCCAATCATATCGGCGGCATCCTGCGCCTGCTGGGCGTTGGTCTTAGCCACCATCTGAATCTTCTGGGCGGGCACCTGACGCACCACACCATCTACAATCTGCGTTTCTGTATAATTATCAGCCTGTTCTTTATAGGCAAGGTCGGAATAAAAGCGGAAAAAGTCTGGAATATCCAAGGGCTGATCGCTATAGTTCACCGCTTCCTGGCTCATTCCCGACTCAACGGCCGCCAATTTCTGCTTCTGTGCCAAAGCCTCCTTCATCTGCGAAGATGACAGCTGAACCGCATACACACACGCTGTATCGGGCAGTACGATGGGCTGAATCTCAACATTTTTCAAAGAATAGGAAATATTATCTGAAGAAATGACATTGTTGAGTCCCAACAACTTACCAGCGTATTGGGAATATACACCCGCAAATTCATGCGAACGTGTCACGGTGACGTTCACTTGGAAGGCCGTCTGCGGAAGCGCATAGATGATGTACTCCTTGCCGTAGGCAAAAGTGCTGTCAACCGGCAACGGGGTGACTTTTTTTTGTGCAAAAAGCCCCGTGATAGCGAGGCTTGTCATCAATATCGAGAAAAAGATTTTTTTCATTTCAGATGTTGTAATCGAATTTGGTCCGACTGAATGTGAGATTAGTTCGCGGGCACCAGGTTGGCAAAGCCCATGAAAGCCATGGCGAGGATACCGGCGGTGATGAGGGCAATCGGAACACCCTTCATCGCTTTGGGAACCTTCACCAGCTCCAGCTGCTCGCGCAGACCAGCAAAGATGCAGATGGCCACCGCAAAACCGATGGCGGAGCAAACGGTATAAACCACACTGTCAAGGATATAGCTACCTGCAGTGATATCGAACTTCTGGGTAACGCCGATGGCCACACCCAGCACTGCGCAGTTGGTGGTGATCAAAGGAAGGAAGATACCCAATGCCTGATAGAGCGACGGGCTGGACTTCTTGAGGATAATCTCCACCATCTGCACCAAAGCAGCGATAATCAGGATGAAAGCGATGGTCTGCAGGAACTCCAACCCCATCGGCACGAGCACATACACATGGATAAGGGAGGTGACCAGCGTGGCCAAGGTCATCACAAAGATGACGGCGACACCCATGCCGAGAGCGGTGCCAAGTTTGTTGGAAACGCCCAGGAAGGGACATATTCCCAAAAACTGCGACAATATAATATTATTGACAAATACGCAGGCGATAAGCATTAAAATGTATTCCATAGCGATCGATTATTTGGGTTGTTGGATATGACGAATGAGAGCCATCAGCAGACCGAGCACGATGAACGCGCCGGGGGCGAGGACAAATACGAGGATGTTGGTGGAGGCGGGCAGGAAAGCATGGCCGAAGATGGCGCCGCTTCCGAGTATCTCGCGCACCGCACCGATAAGGGTAAGACTCAGCGTGAAGCCGACACCCATACCGATACCGTCGAGGATGGAGTCGAACACGCCGTTCTTGGAAGCGAAGGCCTCCGCACGGCCCAGCACAATGCAGTTCACCACAATCAACGGGATGAACAGTCCGAGGCTGTCGCCCAAGCTGGGAACGAAACCTTTGATGAGAAGGTCAACAATGGAGACGAAGGTGGCGATGACCACGATAAACGCGGGGATACGCACACGGTCGGGAATGAAATTCTTTAGCAAAGAAATCAGCATATTGGAGAGGATGAGCACAAACATGGTGGCCACACCCATACCTAATCCGTTGAATGCCGAAGTGGTAACACCCAGCGTGGGGCACATACCAAGCACGAGTACGAAGGTGGGATTCTCCTTCAGAATGCCGTTGATGAGGATTTTCAACTTTTTCATTTTGTAACTCCTTTCTTTTTAAGGACTTCGTCATAACCTTTGGCAGCGCGGTTCACAGCGTCGCAGAAGGCGCGTGAGGAGATGGTGGCAGCCGTGATGGCATCCACTTCACCACCATCCTTGACCACCTTGAGGGCAAATTGGCTGGCCTTGGGATTGATTTTCTTGTCCTTGTTTTTGAACTGTCCGGCAAACTCGTCAGTCTTGATCTTGTCGCCCAGACCGGGGGTTTCGGAAGCCTTGATGACGGAGGTGCCGATGGTGTTGCCCTCTGCATCGAAGCCCACCATGATGGTGAACCTGCCATCGAAAGCCTTGTCGGTGTAGGTCTCAACGGCAGCGCCGAAAAGCGAACCGTCGGCGTTGTAAGCCAAATTGACCGTAATTTCCTGTTTGTCACCTTGGAAAGCGAGGATGCTTTCGGGTTTGATTTCTCCCTTGAAGTTGGGCAGCACTTTCTGGATGGCTTCTTGACGAACCCGCTGCTGTTCCTTTTCAATGGGATCCTTGGTCAGCGCATAGACAGCGGCCAGTGCGCCGGCGGCCACCACAGCGATGACCACGAGGGCCAACAGCATATTGGGAAGGGTGGATGTTTTTTTACTCATTACTATATATATTTATTAGTTGAGAAAATTTCTTGATAATTAATGGGCGAAACGCTTCGGCTTGAAGGCCTTGTCGATCAACGGCACGAGGGCGTTCATGATGAGGATGGAGAAGGAGACTCCTTCCGGATAGGCGCCCCAGAGACGGATGATCATGGTGATAAGACCGCATCCCACACCGAACACGATCATGCCCCACTTGGAGGTGGGTGAGGTGACCATATCGGTAGCCATGAAGCAGGCGCCGAGGATCATACCGCCGGTGAGCAAGTGGAACCACGGAGTAGCATAATGGGTGGGATCGACAAGCCAAAAGATGCCGGCGAAGACGAAGGCGGTGAGCAGGAACGATACAGGGATATGCCAGCTGATGACGCGGCGCACAAGCAGGAAGATAGCACCGAGCAGCAGGGCGATGGCCGAAACCTCACCGAAGCTGCCGCCCATCTGACCTACCAGGTAGTCGAAGCCGTTAGGCATAGTCGCCGTCGTGCTGTCGCTGAGCGTCTGCGTGCTGTGCATCAGAGAATCCATGGCATGGGGGTTGCTCTTCACGCCCTCCTTTATAACGCCAAGGGGCGTAGGACCGGTGACCGCATCGGCAAATGCACGGGCTCCCTGGCGCGGAACCGGCCAGCTGGTCATGGCCGTCGGGAACGAAATCAGCAGGAACACACGCGCCGTGATGGCCGGGTTGAAAAGGTTCTTGCCGAGACCGCCGAAAGCCATCTTCGCGATGCCGATAGCGACCAGGTCACCGACAATCAGCATCCAGATGGGAAGGTTGGCCGGCACGTTGAAGGCCACCAGCATACCCGTGATGACCGCAGAGCCGTCCATGATGGTGGATTCCTGCTTCATCAGGAACTTGACAATCAGCCACTCGAACAACATACAGCATCCCACAGAAATCAGCGTGAGAATGATGACCGGAATGCCGAAATAGTAAACCGAGACCAAAAAAGCCGGCAGCAACGCGATGACCACCGACCACATGATTTTCTTCACAGACTCTTCACCATGCACGTGCGGAGAGCCGGAAATTTGCAATAACTTATCACTCATTTTACTTCAAATTTTGCGAGTGCAAAGGTACAAATATTTATTAAGCTGAAAAATAATTTTTTGATATTTTTTTCCAAAAAATACTTGTATATTTGCAGCCTTAATCTTAAAAAAGAAAAACATCAATCAATCAATCAATTATTTAAATTAAATTTTTCATCCATGAAAACCATCAGAACCTTATTCATCGCCTTCACCGCCTGCATGGTGGCCTTCGCTTTCAATTCTTGCCAGAAAGATGGCGTGTACAAACCGAAGAAAAAAATCTCCAAGATATACACCTCCGAAGACGGCGGCGACCGCATCCTGCAGGAGACTTGGAATTGGGACGGCAAAGTCCTCACCAGCATCACCCTCAATGATGATGACGTAACCATCAACTTCAACTATGACAAAAAACAGCTCTCTTCCCTCAGCGCTGGCGACGAAGAAATCATCTATTCCTACGATGGAAAATTGCTGAAAAGCATCACCTGGATGAGCGACAACGAAGAAGTGGCCTCCTACACCTTCAAACACGACGGCAAGTTCATCTCCGGCGTTGACGCTGTCATCGACAACGGTTTCCTGAGAAACTCCCGCCTCCTCGACGTGGCCTTCCGCGGCATTGACCCGACCATCGCCGAAACTCAGGTGACCCAGTTCAAAGCCTGCCAGGCTGAAGCCAAAGGTCTTTACAAATACAGCGATGTGTATGAATACGACCACAACAATGTCATTGGTCTCAAGAGACACGATAACAACAACAACGACTTCACCTACACCTTCACCTACAGCAAAAACCTCAACCCCTTCTACCATCTGCTTGCTCCCGAAGGTTTGGGCGATGATGTTACCGGCTACGGTCTCTCCAAAAATGCTGTAGAATCTTATCACTATGAGGACACCTATATTGAAAGCCGCGTGATCGATATGACCATCACTTTCCCGAAACTCGATGGCAAATATCCTGTTGAAGAGACCCGCACCGAGAAGACCACCCACACGGTTGGCAACCTCACCAACATCTACACCAATGTCACCACTTATTATTATGAATATGAATAGCAGATATTTCTGCTAAATCAGATAAAGTGAATGGCAGTTATGCTGCTGTTCACTTTTTTATTTTATAACGCAAAAATCATCATGAAAATCCTCCTGCATTGTTGTTGTGCGCCCTGTTCGGCGGCCATTCTGGAATGGATGTTACAGAACGGTTGGGAACCCACCCTGTTCTACTTCAACCCCAACATCTACCCAGAGCAGGAGTACCTCATCCGCAAGAACGAATGCACGAAATACGCCGCCAAATTGGGCGTGCCTATCATTGACGGCGACTACGACCATGAGGCATGGCGGTGTTCCGTGGCCGGACTGGAGGAGGAACCCGAGCGCGGCGAGCGGTGCCTACAATGCTTCCGAATGCGGATGGAGGCGACCGCCCGTCTCGCCCATGAGTTAGGCATCGCACTGTTTGCCACCACGTTAGCCTCCTCACGCTGGAAGCGCCTCGACCAGATCAGCGAGGCGGGACAGGCAGCGGCACTTCCCTACCCCGACGTGGAGTTTCTTGACCGCAACTGGCGGAAAGGCGGTCTGCAAGAGCGGAGCAACATCCTACTGAAGGAGAACGGATTTTACAACCAACAATACTGCGGCTGCGAGTTCTCATTCCGCCCTAACGAACCATCAAATATCTGAAAATGACAAATTTATTTTTCGACAGCGGAGCCACCAAGTGCGACTGCATCCTTCTGGATGAGCAGCACCGTTATGTGCGGCATTTCACCGGTGCCGGCATCAACGCCAGCTATGCCGATGACGCCACCATTGACACCGCCATGGCGCAATTTGCGGAACAGACCGGTAGCGATGTACAGGAGATTGTGTTTGCCGGTGCGGGATGCGGCAATGCGCAGAACGCCGCGCGCGTGCGGAAGGCCATCGAAGCTCATTACAACGCCACCACCGTGGTGGTGGAGTCGGACCTGGCGGGTGCCTGCCGTCTGCTGGGCGGTGGCGAACCCTGTATGGTGGCGATCCTCGGCACGGGTGCCGCTGCCTGCCAGTACGACGGCAGCAGCATCACCGAACAGGCGCCCTCGCTGGGCTGGATGCTCGGCGACGAGGGCAGCGGCACCCACCTCGGCAAGCTGCTCATCACCCGCTACCTCCAAAACGACCTGTCGGCAGCGTGCCGCACGACGCTGGAGAGCACGTTCGGATTGGACCGCAGCGAGGTGCTGCGCCGTGTGTACCGCGCCCCCTCCCCCAACCTGTTCTTCTCTGGATTCGCCAAATTTATTGAAAATAATTTAGAAGAATTTACTGAATTACAAATACTTATAATAGATTCCTTCAACCAGTTCTTCAAGCAACAAATCCTTCCTTTACCCGACCACGACACCCTTCCCCTGCACCTGATAGGCTCCGTAGCCTTCCACTTCCAGCCCTATCTGCACCAGGCCGCCGAACGCAATGGCATTCGCATCGGCACGGTGGCCGCCTCGCCGCTCAACCAGATCCGAGGATAAATCTTAACTTCTTAACTACTTAACTCCTTCACTCAAATCCCTCCCATCAACAAATAAACAAATAAACAAATAAACAAATCAACCCCCAACCACCATGCTTTGCATTTACAACGCTAACACTGACGCTTATTTTAACCTTGCCGCCGAGGAGTATGTTCTCAAACATTTTGAGGAAGACATCTTTATGCTTTGGCGCAACGACAAATCCATCATTATTGGCAAATACCAGAACACTGCAGCGGAGATCAACGCAGACTACGTGCAGGAGCACGCCATCAAGGTAGTGCGGCGCATGACGGGCGGCGGCGCGGTGTTCCACGACCTCGGCAATGTGAACTACACCTTCATCGGCAACAAAGGCAGCGGCGACTTCCGCACCTTCTCGGAGCCCATCCTGCGGGTGATGAATGAGCTGGGCGTACCCGCCCGATTTGAAGGTCGCAACGACTTGACCATCAACGGGATGAAATTTTCTGGAACGGCGCAATGCGTCTATAAAAAACGCATCCTGCACCACGGCACGTTGCTGTTCTCCTCCGAGATGAGCGACCTGACGGCGGCGTTGAAGGTCAACCCGCTGAAATTCACCGACAAGGCAGTAAAATCGGTGCGGAAGCGTGTCACCAACATCAGCGAGCACCTTCCCAAGCCGATGACCGTCACCGACTTCATTGACACTGTGATGCAGAACATCCGCGAAAACAGTGGGAAGGCCGTCATGTATGATTTCACTGAGGAAGACCTGCGGGCTATCCGCCAGCTGCGCGACGAGAAGTACAGCACCTGGGAGTGGAACTTCGGCACCTCGCCCAAGTTCAGCTACAGCAAACTGATGCGCACGGGCGGCGGCAACGTGGAACTGAACCTCAACGTAGAGAAGGGACTCATCCAGAACATCAAGTTCTACGGGGATTTCTTCTCACAAAAAGAACCAGCGGAGTTTGAAAGCCATTTCCTCCATCAAAAGTATGATACTGAAAGCATTCGCAATATCTTGGAGACCATAGAGATCAGCGATTATTTTAGAAATGTAACGCTGGAAGAGATGATGGCTCTATTTTTCTAAGAAAAATCGTATTTTTGCACCCTCAAATTCAAAACCTCAAATCATGAGAAACTTATTATTAATCTTCGCATGTGCCAGTCTGATTTTTGCCGGCACCGCGACCAAAGCACAAACCGAAATGACAAAACAAGAGAAAGCAAGCTACGCGCTTGGTGCCAACTATGGCGAACAATTCAGAAACCTGGGCATCACCGTTGACATGGACATGCTGGTGAAGGGCATCAAAGAGGCCATGGCCGGCGAGAACCAGTTCAACCAGGAACAGATGCAGGAGGCCTTCAGCTATGTGGATGAGATGGTGAAAGAGGCCCAGAACCGCACCTTGACGGAACAGAAAGAAGAGGGTGCCAAATTCTTGGCTGAAAACAAGAAGAACAAGGATGTGAAAGAGACTGCCTCCGGCCTTCAGTACAAAGTGGTGAAAGAAGGAAACGGCAAGAAACCCGCCGCAACCGACAGAGTGAAAGTGCATTACACGGGTACCTTGCTCGACGGCACCGTTTTCGACTCCTCAGTACAGCGTGGTGAGCCCGCCGTATTCCCGCTCAACGGTGTGATTTCTGGCTGGACCGAAGGTCTGCAGCTGATGAGCGAAGGCTCAAAATACATCTTCTACATCCCCTCCAACTTGGCCTACGGCGACCGTGGTGCACAGACCATCAAGCCCGGTGCAACCCTGATTTTCGAAGTGGAACTTTTGGAAGTCAATCCTCAATAATTTATGAAAAAACTTCTCCTTGTCCTTTGTATTGCTACGCTGCTGATCGGCTGCAACCGTCAGCAACAGAAAACTGAAAACGTATTTTTCAAAGGGAAGGACTCTTACCAGCGCGAAGTGGTGCTCCAAAACGAGCCCCTTCGCGTTGTTTCTTTCTCGCAGGCTGTCACGGAGGCCATCTTCCTGCTACATGCCGAAGACAAGCTGGTAGGCATCTCCCAGTTCTGCGACTATCCCCCTGAAACCCAAAACATTCCCAAAGTCGGCGACCTCATCAACATCAATGTAGAGAATGTGCTGAAACAGCGTCCCGACTTGGTCATCGTAGGCTCTATTGTCAGCGACAAGACCGTGAAGCAGTTTGAGAAAGCCAACATTCCGGTATATTGTCTGAAAGAGGAGCAGCGCATTGACGACCTGCCGCGGCTGATCCGAACCGTAGGGAAATTGCTGAACCGCACCGAGGCAGCCGACCAACTTGCCCAAAACTATCATCATAAAATCAACCAGTACAAGTCGAATGCGCCAAAGTCGCAAAAATCAGTGTATTATGTTGTTGGATTTGGCGCCACGGGCGACTACACGGTTCCTGGCAACACCTTCATCCACGACATTATCACGCTGGCGGGAGGTCGCAACATCGGCGAGAGTCTCACCACCTGGAGCGTGAGCCGCGAATACCTCTTCCAACAAGATCCCGACTGCATTTTCATTCGTGAGGAAGACTATAATGCCTTCTGTCACACAGCACCTTACAACCAACTTAGAGCGGTCAAGGAAGGTCACGCCTACCCCCTCCCATCCAGCAGCATCGACAACCTCTGTCCGAGGAATTTCCAAGTCATCGATGCAATGGCTGAAAGACTGCAAGAATTGGCCGAATAAATTTTCTTCATCCCATCTTCATTTCACAATATTATCGTACTTTTGCTGAGGATAATAATTCACACACAAAGGTTGATAATTCATTTTAAAATATTGATAGATAAGTATTAAGAAAATTTATAATTTATGAAAAAAACATTTTTACCCAAGGTGATTTTCACTTTGGCGACTCTTTTTGTGGTCGCCTTTGACACCCTGAAAGGGCAGACCTGGAATTTGGTTGACATCAGCGAGCTCACCTCGACTGATATTTTCGTGATTTTGGACACCACCAGCAGCTGTGCCATGATCAACAGCAACGGTGCCTCGTCCGCTCCCACCCCCTATCCCCTCACCTTAAACAGTGACAAAACGGAAATCACGTCAGTGGTGCCCGATAACTGCAAGTGGAACATCGGAGAAGATGCCACCGGCTACATTTTATACCCCAACGGCACAACAGAAACGTGGCTGTACAGTACCAGTACCAATAATGGCATCCGTGTGGGCACCAATACCAACAAGCATTTCATCATGGAAAGCAACTATCTGAAGAATGTGGAATATGGACGCTACGTAGGTATTTACAACGGAAACGATTGGCGCAGTTACACTTCCATCCACACCAATATCAGCAGCACCCGCACCTGCTTCTTCAGACTTACAGAGTCAACATCTAGTGTGCCACGTCCCACCTTCTCGGTGAACACAGGCACTTATTACACTCCGCAAACCGTCACCATCGCATGCGAAGAGCCCGATGCGGTGATTTACTACACACTGGACGGCACTGAACCTAACGAAAGCTCTTTGGAGTACATTTCTCCCATCACCATCACGCAGACTACCACCCTCAAGGCCATCGCCGTGCTGAATGACGAGAGCAGTCCGATTGCCACCGCCACCTACACCTTCCCGATTGACGTGGCCGACCTTGCCACCTTGCGCCAAGGGGCTACCGACGGCACGCTGTACCACTACACTGGCACAGCCACCGTCACCTTCGCCAACAACACCCGCCACGCCAAATACATCCAGGATGCCACCGCCGCCATCCTCATTGATGACAGCCCAGGACATATTACCAGCACTTACGTGCAGGGCGACGCCATCACCGGCGTCGTCGGCACCCTTCAGGTCTATCAGGGCATGCTGCAGTTTGTGCCCACCATGGACCCGGGAGCCTCCGCAGGCACCGGCAGCGTGATCACCCCTATCGAACTGACCTGCGAGGAGTTATTGGCAGACGCTGAAAGCTACGAGGCCCAGCTCGTCACCCTCACCAACGTAGTCATCAGCACCACGGCAACTACCTTTTCAGGCGCCACCTATTACGACCTCAACGGCAACAACAATCCCAAGATGGGAGTTCGCTACAACGACCTCGACCTTGTAGGAGAAGCCATTCCCACTGTGGCGCAGAACATTACTGGCGTTGTTTTCGATTACAACGGCACCTACGAAATCTTCCCAAGAAGCATGTCCGACCTTGAGAATTACGAAGACATCCCTATTGTTGACCCGCAGACCTTCTATGTGGCATTAAACGTGGCCGGTCTGAACAACATTTTCGACACTTTATATTATACCGAAGGTGAAGAGGCAGTTGAGCTTCCCACACCCCTCACCTGCAAAGGTTTGGATTTTATCGGATGGGCATCAGCTGAATTGACATCTCCCGTATCCGATATCAGCGGCATGGTGATACTTCCTGCCGGCACTTTCATCCCCACACAGGACACCACATTGTACGCCATCTTTATGAAAGGCTGGGAATTTGCCTCAAGTCAATTCTACATCACAAGAGAGAGTTTTGAGGAGACGGTGACTCCTTACGGCACGCTGGATGCCTGGCTCACCCTCGACCCCAACGGCATTGACACTTTAGAAGGCTACTGCGACCTTTACACCAACAATAATGCCATGCAGATGAACGCCACCCGCGCGGGCATGTACAATACCCGTCCCGTTACTGGCATCGTCACCGGCATCCGCCTCATGGTGGCCAGCAACAGCTCCACCCGCACCTGGACCCCCTACGTGGCCAATGTGCCGCTGACGGAAGAAAACTACCTGACAGAAGGCACCCCGCTGGAACCCAAGTCCATCGCTGGCGGCGACAGCGACTGGTGGGATGTGGCCCTCTCCGACGATTACCACTATTTCTATCTTGCCTTCAACACCGCTGCCGCCTATCTGGACCAGGTGGAAGTCAGCTACTTCAAGCCCGAAGCGGTGACCTACCTCTCCATTCCCCAACCCGACACCAACGTGGTGACCGACATCGTGTGTGCTGGTCAGAGTTACTACGACTGGGGATTCTCGATAGATGACCCCGCCACTGGCATCTACTTTGTGGAAATGCCTTCCGAAATCCCCTATTGCAGCGAAGTGATGCGTTTGGAACTGACTGTAGAAGAGCCTGATACCATCCGCATTGACACTGCCGCCTGTGGAATGGTGGTTATCGCCGGCGACCCCGACAGAATCTTTACGGAAACCACCAGCGACACGATCAGTGAGCCCAATCCCATTTACTTCTACGCATGTCCCATCACCACCATCTACAACATCACCATCTACGAACCAGCCAATGTGAGCCTCAGCATCGACACCTGCTACAGTTACACTTGGGGCGACGATACCTACTATGAGAGTGGTGAATATGTGAAAGAATTCCTGACCACGGAGGGCTGCGACAGCATTGTAACCCTGAATCTTACCATCCGTCAAGGGGCGAACTACGAAGAAACCGTAGAAACCTGCGGCTACGAATATGTATGGACTTACGCCGGCAATGTCGAGACCTTGACGGCCTCCGGCACCTACACCCGCACCGTGGCCGGTGAGTTCTGCGACGACACCTACACGCTGCACCTGACGTTGAACGCTCCCGACACCACCGATCTCTATGCACAGATTTGCAGCGGAGAGACTTACAACCAGTATGGCTTCAACGAGAGCGAGGCTGGTGACTACGAGTTAACGCTCACCAATGCCGCTAACTGCGACAGCATTGTGCGTCTGCACCTTGCCGTGGGTTCGGCCACCATCACCGAGCTTGCCGATGAGGTGTGTCTGAACACCCATTATACCGAAAACGGATTCGACATTATGGCGGAGACTGCCGGCGTTTTCACCCACAGCATGACCATCGAGCGTCCGGGCACCTGCGACAGCATCGTGAACCTCACGCTGACCGTACGTCCCACTTATTATGAGGAGATCAGCGACGAGGCCTGCGGCACCTACACCTGGAACAATACCGAATACACCGAGAGCGGCACCTATACCTGGAACGGTCAGGCGGCCAACGGCTGCGACAGCACCGTTGTGCTCACCCTCACCATTCACCAGCCCGCCACCCTCACCATTACGGACGAAGCCTGCTCCAGCTACGAATGGAACGGCACCACCTATACGGAAAGTGGCGAATATACCTGGCTGGGACAGACCGCCGAGGGCTGCGATTCCATCGTCACGCTGCAACTCACCATCAACACGCCCGACACCACCGACCTGAATGAAACCGCTATTGACAGTTACACTTGGAACGAAGAAACTTTCAACGAATCAGGTGTTTACACTCGCATTTTCACCAACATTCACAACTGCGACTCTGTGGTGAACCTGCACCTGACCATCACACACAACTACACCATCACCTTCGATGTGAACGGCAACACCTCGCTGGTGCCGTCTGTCGTCTTCAACACGAATGATGAGCCTCTCGCCCTGCCCACGCCCACCGGTTGCGGCGCCGTGGCGTTCGCCGGCTGGACGACCGACAACACCTTCGGCACTAACAACATGCCCGAACTCATCACCACCCTCGCCCCGACGAGCGACATCACACTGTATGCAGTCTTCATGCAGATGCCCGAACTCGACAGCATCGTCATCACTCGCAGCAGCTTTGCTACCGTATCGGGCTATGGCACCCCCGATGAGTGGCAGGCGATTTCAACCATCAACGGCACTGCTATCACCGGTATCGCCGACCTTTACACCAACGATGCCTGCATGCAGATGCGTGGCACTACCGCCCCGCATCCCTACAACGCAACTGAACTGCCCGGCAACATAATGTCCATCAGCATCGTAGGAGCCGGCAACGGTTCACCGCGCCCATGGACCCCCTACCTTGCCAACACTCCTCTCACAGAGAATAACTACAGTGAAGATGGCATATACCTTAACTCCCAAACGGCAGCAGACAATGCATCTGAAGTGCGTTGGGAGGTCACCACACCGGCACGCTACTTCTACCTCAAACTTAGTGGCAACGCCGTGTATGTCAGCAACATTACCGTTGTTTACGCTTTAAGCGAAATGACCTATACGCTGGATCCGACCGAGGAGGTGGTGCTCAACGAGAGCATCTGTAATGGTCAGACTTATACTGACGACATTTTCAATGAAAGTGAAGCAGGAACATACGAGGCCACCATTCCTGGCGAGGGCTTCTGTGCCACCCATTACACCCTTCACCTCACTGTGAACCAGCCTGTTGAAACCGAAATCACCGAAGAGGCCTGCGGCAGCTATGAATGGAACAACCAAACCTATAGTGAGTCTGGCAACTACACCGCCACCTTCACCGCCGCCAACGGCTGCGACAGTGTGGTGACGCTGCACCTGACCATCAACCAGCCCGTTGAGACCGAAATCACCGACGAGGCTTGCGTCAGCTATGATTGGAACGGTCAGACCTATAACGAGTCTGGTGATTACACCGCCACCTTCACCGCCGCCAACGGTTGCGACAGCGTGGTAACGTTGCACCTCACCATTAACCAGCCCGTTGAGACAGAAATCACCGACGAGGCTTGTGTGACGTATGATTGGAACGGTCAGACCTACAACACGTCTGGCGACTACACTGCCACCTTCACCGCTGCCAATGGTTGCGACAGTGTGGTGACGCTGCACCTCACCATCCACCAGCCTGTTGAGAGCGAAATCACCGACGAGGCTTGTATGACGTATGATTGGAACGGCCAGACCTACAACACCTCTGGCGATTATACCGCCACCTTCACCGCTGCTAACGGCTGCGACAGCGTGGTGACACTGCACCTCACCATCAATCAGCCCGTAGAGGCCGAAATTACCGACGAGGCTTGCGTGACGTATAATTGGAACGGTCAGACCTATAACACGTCCGGCGACTACACCGTCACCTTCACTGCCGCCAACGGCTGCGACAGCGTGGTGACGCTGCATCTGACCATTCACCAGCCTGTCGAGAGCGAAATCACCGATGAGGCTTGCGTGACGTATACATGGAACGGTCAGACCTATAGCGAGTCGGGTGACTACCCGATGACCTTCACCGCCGCCAACGGCTGCGACAGCGTGGTGACGCTGCATCTCACCATCAACCAGCCCGTGACAAGCACCGAGAGTATCACCATCTGTGCCAGCGAGTTGCCCTACACTTGGAACGACATCGTGTTTGAAGATGAAGGCATGGACAGCGTGACCCTGACGGCAGCCAACGGCTGCGACAGTCTGGTTATCATGACCTTAACCGTCACCCGCATCAATATAGAAGTTGAGTGGAATGGCACAGCAGAGAACTTTCATTTCTTGGTAGCCATCCAAGATAATGCTGAATATCAATGGATTGACTGTTCCACTAACGAACCCATTGAAGGTGCGACACAGCAACAGTTCTTCCCTCTCGTTTCTGGCAGTTATGCCTGTATCATCGCATTGGGCGGATGCGCCGACACCACTGACTGTGTAGATGTCAGCGTCGGCATCGATGACATCGACGCTATTTCGTCGGTCTGCTACCCCAACCCGACCAGCGGTCTCTGCACCTTGCAGATCCCGATGATGGGCAGCTGGAACTTGAGCAGTCCTGAAATGCGCGTGTATGATGCAAACGGACGACTGGTGATGACGCGCCGCGTGGAGGGTGAAACCACCCAATTTGACCTCAGCACCTTCGCACCGGGCGTATACCTTATCCGTCTGATTAGCGACGGACAGGTGCGGGCAACACATAAAGTACTGTTGACAAAATAATTACATATATAAAAATCAAATCCAAGAGGGTGGTGTGTTCCTAACGCATCACCTTCTTTTTTCTCGAAATGCCTTTGGGCTCACCCCCACCTCACGTCGGAAGAAGGTGCCGAAGTGGCTCTGGTTGCGGAAGCCGAGACGGTCGGCAATTTGTTGCACCGGCAAAGTGGTGGTCAGCAGCAGCGACTTAGCCTGACGGATGAGGTTGTAGGCGATGCACTCGCCCGCACTCCGTCCTGTAACCTGCTTCACCACGTTAGCGATGTACTTGGGTGTGAGGCACATCTCGGTGGCGTACCAGTCGATAGCGTGTTGCTCGTGGCAATGCCGCTCAACCAGGGCGAGGAACTGTCCGGCCAATTCTTCCGGTCGGGAGAATGTGTGCAGTTGAGAGAAAGACTTGTCGTAAAATCCGTAAACGAAATGGGCCATCGAACGCACGAGGTCGAGTGCCACCTCGCGGGCATTGCTGATGTCGGGGGTCTGTATCACATCACGCAGCAGGTCGAAGTAATGCAGGGCTACCCGCATCTGCTGTTCGGTCAGCGGAAACACCGGCCGCATGTATGCACGTATGTGCGCTTCACCCGACAAGTTCAGATGAAGGTCTTCGCCAAAGTGCGGTGAGAATCCCAACACGTATTGCAGGTGGTCGTCGCTCGCCTCCACAACCTGGATGGGCTGATTGATAAGGATGGACGAAAAACAGGGAGCCTTCAGTTCGTACCACTGGTGGTTGATGTTGGCGGTAATGCGTCCGCGCACGAGGAGGTTCAAAGCGTATTCGGCGGTCTGGAAATACTCGGGCAGCGACATTGCAGAGCCTTCAATGACAGCAACCCGCAACTCATCACCAAGGCGGATTTGGCTGGTGGTGTTGTCAATTTCCCGCAAGATGGGAAGTTCGTGAGAGAGTGGTGTGGGGAGCATTCTGAATCATTAATGATTTGAACTGCAAAAATACGAAATTTTTCAATGTGGAAAATAGAACAATAATTACCACCCTGAAAACATTGAAAAATAACGAAAAATGTTGTAATTTAGCACTTGCATTTTTAGAAATCATATTATTAAAAATCAATAAATTATGAAAAGAATCCTTACATTTTCGCTGTTGGTGCTGATGGGCTTCTGCGCCGTGGCACAATCCATCACCCTCATAGAACGCGATGTACAATTGTCACAAAACACCCCCAACCCGTTCAACGGCACCACCGATGTTTACCTGACGGTGGCTGAGGCCGGAACAGTGTCGGTGGAAATTGCCGATATTAACGGACGTACCGTTGTAGGGGCGAATAATTATTCGCCCCTACCGGGCACCCACCAATTCCGCGTCACCATCGCCACCCCGGGCACCTACGTGATGACCGTCCGCCAGAACGGCCAAACGTCATCTATCAAGATGATCTGCAACGGTGGCGGAAACGGCAACCGCGTTGAATATTGCGGTGGCGTAGAGACGTGCCATGGCAACAGCGTTGAATATTGCGGTAAAGTAGAGACGCGCCATGGCACGTCTCTACTTTCTGCCCCAATTGAAGAATCCGAGGACAATGATGAGGCCACCAACGAAGAAAAGAAAAAGCCCATCATCGCCCAAACCAACGAGCCTTTCCGCGTCGCCCTTTCGCTGAGCCCCTTCTCCCTGAACCAGTTTGAGCAGGGATACAGCTTCAATGTCAACGGACAGACCGCCACCACTCCCGAACAATTGCAACAGATTTACCGCGAGCTCGGCTCCACGGAAATGTACGTCCGTATCGCCACCAAGCGCCACGTCACCGCCGAGAACACCGTTGACGGCGTAGAAGACGAGAACGCCAACGTGCACACTTTCGACCAGGGCATCCGTCTGTGCCAGATTGCGGCAGAGTTAGGCATTCCCATCAACCCTGAAATTATGTGCGCTTATACCTATATGGATATGGACAAACAACAGGCTCCGCGTTTCGAGGAGTATCCTGAGATTTATGCCCTGCAAAACGGCAAAAAATGGGAAGAGCTGAGCCTTGATGAAATCTGCACCGTGTTAGAGGCATACGGCGCTTTTGTGGCTGAGGCGATTCTGAGCACTGGCTGTACCGTCAACAACTGGAACCTTGGCAACGAGGCCAACTTCGGCTTCGCTGGCATCAGCATGGGACTGGAAACCGCCGTCAACCCCAAACTGAAAAAGGCAGGAACCCTCAAGAAATACACGGCTCCCGTGTTCGCCCGCGGCTGGCTCAAACGAAACGTATGGCAGTACGACGCGCCCGCCTATGCGGCGGTGAAACGCGGCATCCTGAGCGCTTACGACAAGTTGGGCATCAGCGACTCCAACGTGCGTTTTTCCACCCACATCGCCACCGTGGTATTTCCGCCCAAATGCAGCGTAAAATTCTTTAACTTCATGAGAGACAATGGCTACGAGATGGAGACAGCTGGCATCAGCTACTATCCCAGCGCCCCGTCGATGTCGGCCAACAAAAAGAAACTCCTGAAGAAAACCGTCAGCAAAATCAACCAGAAGTGCGACCTGCCCGTTTTCATCGGCGAATTCTCCTACCCGTCAGACAAGATGGAAGGACCTTTCAAAGGTTGGAACAAGAAGGTGAGAGGCTACAAGCACGACCAGCAGGGACAGGCCAACATTTATGCTGATGTGATGGCATGGGGCAAGGCCAACGGACTTGTCGGCATCCGCTACTGGGCACCCGACTACGAGGGCTGGTACTCCATGTCAATGTTCGAGTTCTCCAACAAGGTGGGCACGGCGAAATACATCTTGAAAAACCACAAGGATTTAATCGGACAATAGTCCTGATAGCGTAAAAAAAAAAACATCCAATAGACCAAGCCAAGTAGAGTCCTCCTGCTTGGCTTATTTTATTCGCAGCTGCCAGAAGGCCACCGCACTGGCCGCCGCCACGTTGAGCGAGTCGACCCCGTGTGCCATCGGAATCTTCACCACATAGTCGCTGCCGGCGATGGCCTTCCGCGAAAGGCCGTCCCCCTCGGCGCCCATGACCACTGCCAGTTTTTCCTCCGCTGCCAAGCGAGGGTCGCCGAGTGCTATCGCATTGTCGGACAGTGCCATGGCGGCGAGTTTTAACCCTAACGTTCGCAGGCTTTGCGCGGCGGGCATGGGCCACTCCTCCGGACGGTCGCAAAGGTACGTCCACGGAATCTGAAACACCGTGCCCATGCTCACGCGCACGGCACGGCGGTTGAGTGGGTCGCAACAGGTAGGCGTGAGCAGCACCGCCTCGAAACCAAGGGCCGCCGCCGACCTGAAGATCGCCCCCACATTGGTGGCATCCACCACGCTGTCGAGCACCACCACGCGGCGCAAACCCGCACAGACATCCTCCACACGCCTCGGCGCCGGCCGCCGCATGGCACACAACACCCCACGCGTCAGCGCATAACCCGTCAGCTGCGACAGAAGCTCCGTCGCACCCGTATAGATGGGCACACCCTCAAAGGCACGGATGAACTCGGCCGCCTGCGTCTCCACAAACTTCCGCTCGGTGAGCAACGCCAGCGGCTCACAACCCGCCTCCAGCGCCACACGTATCACCTTCGGACTCTCGGCAATAAAAATGCCCTTCTCGGGCTCCAACCGGTTGCGCAGCTGCGTCTCAGTGAGCCGCGCAAACAGATCCAAGCCGGGATGGTCAAGTGTTTCTATCTCAATAATTTTCGCAGCCATTCCCTACCCGTTTCGTTTCGATGCAAAAAACTCCTTCATCATCTTTTCGCTCTCTTCAGCCAGCACGCCCGTTCTGACCTGCGTCCTGGGATGCAGCACCTGACGCTCCAAGGTGGTATAGCCGCGTTTCGGGTCGGAGGCGGCATACACCAACGTGCCCACCTGCGCCCAGGCGATAGCGCCCGCACACATCACACACGGCTCTACAGTAACATACAAGGTACAATCGTTCAGATATTTGGCTCCCAAATGGTTGGCAGCTGCCGTTATCGCCTCCATCTCGGCGTGCGCCGTCACATCGTTGAGCCGCTGCGTGTGGTTGTGTCCACGGGCAATCACCTTGTTCTCCATCACCACCACCGCCCCGATAGGCACCTCGCCTTCCAACAACGCATCATCAGCCTCGTTGAGGGCCTGGCGCATGAAATATTCATCATTCAAAATATCCATAAATATCTTATTCTTAAAGATTTATCGAATCAAGATCTCATCCAAGAAAATATAAGAAGGATAACCGGCTCCGCTGTGGCCTGACGGCAGCACACCCGGATTGCGCACCACCACCTTCAGGTTGTCGGTACGTAACTTCAAACCTTTCAGCACGATAGAACCGAGACGGTCGCCGCCCACCTGATTGAGTTTCACATGCAGCTTTTTCACCAGCTTTTCCCTGCCATTGACGGTTGTATAGACCTCAACATCCTGCGGGGCCAAAATCCAGTCGGTATAATGGTGCAGATACGACACTTCCACCTCGTTGATGAGGGTGTCGTGCGACCAGCGGTAAGTCAGCGTAACATCCTTACCCTGAAATCCTTGCCACTTTCCATCGCGATAGCTTTCCGAGCCTCGCTCCCCATCAAAAAGGGCATCCTCTCCCCCACCGCTGTACTCGGGACGATAGGTGCTGTAGCCCCCCGAACTGCTGGCCTGTGCCATCAAACCAAGATGGACATCGAACTTCTTTTCATCATGGACCATTTTCCCACTAAGCACAGACACCACGCAAGGATGCTTCAACACAATGGGTTGAGTGTAAGGCAGAAAACCATTGCTGCCAGCATCAAGCGAATAATCAATGTCATAATTTGGGAGTAGCGTACTCAATTCCAACAATAGTCCTTCCGGAGTACGTGACGTGTTGAAAAAGACATGCTGCGGTGACTCATGCAACTGACTGATTTGATGAGCATAATGTTGGTCAGTAACCGACTGCCAATAAGGACGATACTCCAAGTTACGCAGATAGTTGTATCCCTCTTGCAACTTGAGAAGCCAGTATTCCAAAGCACTTTCAGATTCCAAAAGCAACTGATATTCAGCTGTATCACGGTCCTGCATATAGTGATACACATCGAAGCGATACTTCTGGAGCATCACATCGTTCCACATACGATTGGTGGCCTGCACCGCACAATAGATAAGTTCAGGATTCTCGTACTGCGCCTGTTCGGAAAGGATCAATTGGAGCAGTTGTATGGTGAACATCAGCGACATACGTTCCTCTTTCACATCTGCCAGCGCCTCCTCGGTAAGCAGCGGCGGGAAGAGCTGCCACGGACAGAACCGCCACAACGAGCCCATGGTATAGAGTTCCGGCACGGGACTTTCCTGATATTGGGCCAGCACACGCAGAAAGTCGGCGATAATGTTCTCATTATTATAGAAATGGAAAAACTGGAAGTTGAAATTGGTGTCGAAGATCCGGAGCCGTTCCGCCCGTTCCTGCTCGGCAGCAGCATGCTCAGTGGCAGTGATGGGCTTCCAAGCCATCTCGGCACCCCAACCGAAGGCGTGCCAAGAGCTGTTCAATAATGCTTCACCCGAATCATTCCACGCCGTGTTAATCAATCCTTTAGCTCCTAATTGCCACCCATCGCGGGCAAAGTTGGCGATGTTCTTCTCATAGTCGGGCATCATCGGGAAGACCGTGCTCCACATGCTGTTGCCGGGCACCACCCAGAAGTCGAAACCTGCCTCTTGTACCGGACGAATCATCGAACGGAACTCCTCTGAGGGCGCATAACTCCATACCAACATCTGGATATCTTTCGGCAATTTATCAATTATCTTTTTGTCTTTCAGCACAATATCAGCCCACATCAAAGTGGTTTTCTGTCGGGATGCGAGAAAATCGTGCAGCCATATAATATGCCGGCTGTATGCCTCCGATGCTCCTACCTTTTTCACATATTTCTCTGCCTTACCACTTCCCAACTGCTCGGTTTCGTCACAATTTATGTTAAAAAATGGAGATGAATAGCACGCAGTTTCCTCATCTAAAATCGTCTTCAAGAACTCGTATGTCGCGGGATTGGAGGGATCGAGATTGCACTTGCTGTCGGCCAGATGTGCATACTCAGGCAGGGCGAGTATCTTTTCAAAATGGGCAAAACACTGCTGGTTTCCAATTAGTTCTACATAATATTGTTGTGCATACGCCTCCAGCTCACGGATCTCTTCCGCCGAAAGTCCATCGGCTGGAGCATAGTGATAATGCTGCGATTTGAAAGTGTTTTCGGTATAAAGCGTGAAACAATTCAACTTAAATTCTGCTAAAATCCGGATCTGTTTTTTCAGAAAATCCATGGTCGGGATAGGTCCGCGGCTAATATCATCCATCCAGCCGCGCCACTCCATAGCGGGATAATCCACGATGGTCATGCACGGAATTTCAACCCGCTGATATTCCGTATGATCCATCCGATAACTATAACGATAGAGCTGTTTCAGACTTTGCAGACCGTAGAAAAGTCCCTGCTCGGAGCGTGCTCGGACGCGGATGCCTTCTTCCGTCACCATCAACTGATATGCCTGCTGTTCAAATTGCGGAAATTTCAGATTCTCAATAATTTCGAAGGCTATTTCAGCAGCTATACCATCATTTGCCACGGTTACTTCGGCTTCGGGCAGTTCTTGCAGCTGTTCCGCAAAGAAGTCAGTTTGGGCGAAGTCGGCGGGAAATACGATGCGGGGCTGATGCCACACGAAAGTACCTTCCTGAAGGGTGATTCGTTGCGGCGATGGGATGAGGCCTACGTTCTGGGCAGATGCTACACCGCAGAAAATCAAGAATATGAAGGCAATAAGAAGTCGATTAATCTTTCGCATAAGAATACAATTGCATACTGCCTATTTGGCCGTTTCTCGGTATGAAATCAACGCGGCGGCATTCAAAACCACTGCCATCACCGCCAGCACGATGAACTGTGTCCGGATATTATCCACTGTACTTCCCTTCAAAATCACCGTCTTCATCGCCGACATGAAGAACGACATCGGATTGGCATAGTTAAGGTACGACGCCCATTGTGGCATACCCTCTACGGGAGTGAGGATACCGCTGAGCATCACAAAGAGGATGAACAGGAAAAAGACGATGAACATGGCCTGCAGCTGGTTGGCCGCCACACTCGAGATGAAGAAGCCCAATCCCAACATCACCAATAGGTACACGGAAGTAAGACCGAAAACCAGCAACAAACTGCCCTGTATATGGATGCCGAACAGCAGATTCATGATCAGCAGACCGGCTGCAAACTCCACCAAACCGAGAACCAGGAAGGGGATCATCTTACCCAACAGGAACTGCCATTTCTTAATGGGCGTGACATTCACCTGCTCAATAGTACCTAACTCCTTTTCTCTCACAATATTAAGGGCTGTCACGTATGCCCCGATGAGCGTCACCAGGATGATGAGCAAGCCAGGCACGATGAGGTTTTTATAGTTCATCTGTTCGTTGAACCAATAGACATTAGTAGTAACCAGCTGGGCCAGCTGGGGATTCATGGCGCGGGTGGCCACCGCCGACTGCTTGGCGCGCTCGGCACGCTCGGCCTTCTCCGCCTGCCGCTCCATCAACTCCTGCTCGCGCTGCGCCCGCTGCATCCGCTCCGACAACTGCAGCTGCATCTTCTGCATGTCCTGTCCTTCCCCACCCTGCAAAGCCAACGACGACATCGAGGCCGTCTCCACCTCCGAAAAGTCATCACTATCATCCTCTGTACCAGCACTTATCGGTGATACTTTCGGCGTTGAAGCAGCCATCGTCATGAAATAGTTGCCCAACACGGTCTGCACATACTCGCTGCCCAACCCCGCCTTCACCGTGTTAATGGCATTGGCGGTGATATGCACCTTCACCGGCTCCTGCCGCACCAGCGACTTCTCAAAATCAGCCGGAAATTCCACGATAAAGTCCACCTTGTCGGCCCGCATCAAGGCTTCAGCCTCCTGCCGCGACTCTACAACTCCCTCATTGATAAAGTATTTTGAGGCAGAAAACGTGGAAAGAATATCGGTGGTCATGGTTGAACGGTCATGGTCCACAAAAACCACCTTCACATTCTTAATTTCATAGTCGGCAGTATAAGGGAAGAGCAAAAATTCGGCCAAAGGAGCCAATATCAGAATCTTCCACAACAAAGAATTGCGGAAAACCTGCAAAAACTCCTTTTTTATCAACATCAATATTACTCTCATCGCTTACCTCCTCCTATCTAATCGTGTCATACTAAATGCCATCAACACCACTGCCATGCCAAAAAGAATGACCATGTACAACCAAATATCCAAGAAGCCAGATCCCTTGAGCATCACATCTTTAATGGCAATAATGAACCATTTGCCCGGGAAAATATTGGCCAAGATCTGGAAGAAAAATGGCATATTGTCGATGGGGAAAAGAAAGCCCGACAGCAATGCCGTGGGCAGGAAAAGTCCCATCATGGTGATCATCATGGCGTCGAGCTGCGTCTTGACCATTGCGGAGATGGCCATACCGAACGAGGCCGACGTAAGCATAAAGACTATGCATAAAAGTAGCAGAAGCCACACACTTCCGTTGATGGGCATGTGAAACACTACCACGCTGATAATGATGATGATAAGGGTGGAAATGAAAGAGAGAATCATATAGGGAATAACCTTCCCGATGACCACATACACCTTCTTCACCGGCGCGATGAGGAGCATCCGCATCGTGCCCGTCTCCACCTCCCGCGACAGCGTGATGGACGACATCAGCGCGGTGACAATAATCATGATTAGGGTGATGATGCCCGGCACGAACATATATACGCTGTTGGCCTCCGGATTGTACATCATCTGCGAAGTCAGCTCAATGGCATTCACCGAGCCCTCCGCGGCATTGTAATCGCTGGTGAAGTCGTTGAGTATCAGCTTAACATAGTTATTCAAGATGGATGCGACGTTCATATCCGACACATCGCTGATAATCTGAATCGTGACAAATTTCTCCGCCGTCAGCTGCTCCTCAAAATGAGGCGGGATGATGATGGCCAACTTCACATTTTTCTCCTTAAAATCGCCGTCAATCTCAGATTCCGCATTGGGATACGACACCACTTCAAAATATCCAGAGGAGGTGATTTTCTCCACCAACGCCTTCGATTGTGAGTCTTTCGAGAGGTCAAGCACAGAAATTTTGGCATGACTGATGTCCATGCTGATGGTGAAACCGAAGAGCAGCACCAACATGATGGGGATGGCCAACACCAGAAAAAGGGTAATTCGGTCACGGAAAATGTGAGTGAACTCTTTTTTCAAAATTTGACGCAACTCCTTCATAACCAGCCCCTCATCGTTGAACAAATTTCACAAAAACATCCTCGATGGTGTCCACCTGCATCTGCTCTTTAAGCTCCGCGGGCGTCCCCACCAACTTCAGCTGACCGCTCGACATGATGGAGATGCGGCCGCAATACTCTGCCTCGTCCATGTAATGCGTAGTCACAAAGATAGTTACGCCTTGTGAGGCGGCCTCATAGATCAGGTTCCAGAACTCACGCCGCACGATGGGATCGACACCGCTGGTCGGCTCGTCCAAGAAAACAATCTGCGGACGGTGCAACATGGCCGTTGCAAACGCCAACTTCTGCTTCCACCCGAGCGGGATAGAATAGACGAGTGTCTTGGCCTTGTCTTCCAAGTCTAACATCCTCAAACTGGAATAGATACGCTCTTTCAGTTCTTTCGGCGGAATGCCGTAGATTGTGCCAAAAAGTTGCATATTCTCGAACACTGAGAGGTCGTCATAGAGCGAAAAACGCTGGCTCATATAGCCGATATTTCGCTTGATAAACTTGGATTGGGTCTTAAGGTCGTAGCCGGCGATAAGGGCAGAGCCCTCGGTGGGCTGCAGCAGTCCGCACAACATACGGATGGCGGTAGTCTTGCCGGCGCCATTGGCTCCAAGGAAGCCGAAAATCTCGCCTTTCTTCACGGAAAAAGAGATATGGTCCACCGCCGTAAACTCGCCAAAACGACGAGTCAACCCCTTCACATCAATGGAGTAAGGTGTATCAATAGCGGTATTAGAGCGGAAAATTTTCATCTCAATTTCCTTTTACAATTTCAATAAAACAGTCTTCTATATTAGGTTCTATCTGTTTTATTTCTCCGTGAGTTATATCATTTTGTTGAAGAAACGCTTCAAATTCAGGAATTGCCTTTTCCAGAGGTTCATAGAAGATGACGTGCAAGTTTTCGCCGTAGGGATAGAAGGTACAGTGGGCGGTATATTGCTCCATGACTTTCAGCAGCTGGAAGATGTCGGGCGTTTGCAGCGTTACGAGGTGTCCGTTGAAGTCTCTGACGATATTCTTCGGCGTATCCATGCGCATAATCCGGCCGTCTTGCATCAGGGCGATACGGTCGCAGAGGGTGGCCTCATCCATGTAGGGGGTGGAGACCATGACGGAGATGCCCTGCTGTTTGATGGAGCGCAGAATTTCCCAGAACTCCTTACGGGAAACGGGATCCACGCCGGTGGTGGGCTCGTCGAGGAAGAGCAGTACCGGCTTGTGTATCAGGGCACAACAGAGCGCGAGTTTCTGTTTCATGCCGCCAGACAGTTTGCCAGCGAAACGCTTCTTGAACGGCTCAATCTGCGACCATATCGAGGCGATAAGCGGCATGTTCTCTTTGATGGAACTTTGGTACATGGTGGCGAAAAACACAAGGTTCTCTTCCACGGTGAGGTCGGGATAGAGCGAGAAGGTGCCGGGCAGATAGCCGATATGCTTACGGATTTCGAGGTAGCGGGTGCGCACGTCGAGTCCCAGCACGGCAGCATTGCCCGAGTCGGGCAGCAGCAGCGTGGTGAGGATGTTGAAAAGGGTGGACTTCCCTGCCCCATCGGGACCTACAACGCCGAACACCTCGGCCTCGTCCACCTCGAAACTGACATCGCGGAGGGCGTGTACCTTGCCGTACGACTTATCCAGATGGGAGACACTGATGACCGCCATCGGTAACTATTTGAAATAGACATCTCCAGGCATTCCGATCTTGGCGGAGCCGTCGTTTTTGAAGCTCACCTTCACCGCATACACCATGTTGGCGCGCTCTTTCTTCGTGACAATCATCTTAGGCGTGAACTCAGCCTTGTCGGAAATCCAGCTCACCTTTCCTTTGATGACACGATCCTTACCGCCTTCAGCATCAATGTGAATATCAGCATTTTGCCCCACCTTGATAGTAGAAAGCTGGTCTTCAGTAACATACACTTTGATGGACATGTTGGTGATGTCGGCAATCTTGAACAGCGGTTTGCCTGGATAAGCCAGCTCGTTAGGTTCGATATATTTTTTCAGCACTGTACCGGTGATGGGCGCGGTGATTTTGCACTTGTCGAGACCGTTCTGGAGGCGGGCCATCTGGATGCGCATGGCCTCCACATTCTCGAGGATGGCCGCCGACTGGGTGCCGAGGGTGGACTTGGTGGCGGCAATCTGGCTTTTCAGAATCTTAATCTGTGCGTCCACATCATCCAACTGTTTGGTAGTCGCAGCGTTAGCATCAACAAGGGTGGCCACGCGGGTACGCTCGCGCTCCATGGTTTGCAGCTGGGCCTGCAAGGTGTTGAGCTGCGACGGGATGTCGGGGCGGCTGGCCAGGGTTGCGCGGATTTTCACCTCCAACTGCTGGATTTGCAAGGCCAAATCCATGGTGTCGGTATAGCCCAACAGGTCGCCGGCCTGATAGTTCTTTCCTTCCTGCACGTCAAATTCGAGCAGTTTGCCGTTACTCTCGGCAGAAACGATGATCTCGGTCGCATAAAAAACGCCATGGGCATCCGCTTCGTCGTCATCGTTACCGCAGGATACGAAACTGAAAGCTGCCGTAGCAAAAATCAATGACCATAACAGTCTCTTCCCAACATATAATCTTCTCATAAATTTCTCTAAATAATTATGTTATAATAGATTTGATGAGAGGTATAAACCTACGTATAGGTTATGCAAAATTAATAAAAATATACTTCCAACACTATCAATAGAGAAAAAATTTTTCATCATGTAGTTTTTGCGCAATTTCGGACAATTTTCTCCGAAAAACGAAGCATTCCACCCTATGCTCACCCTATACAATCTGCCAATTTTTGACAAAGTCTCCCCTATTTTTATTTATAGTATTACTTTAAGAAATTATTATAGAGTTATCATTATAAATTAGTTAAATAAAAACTATAGCAATTGATATCTGTCATCCTCAGGCCTTCTATTTTTTTTCATAAAAGATGACGGAGCGAAACAAAAAAAATGTAATTTTGCAACTCGAATAGCGGGGTAGAGCAGTGGTAGCTCGTCGGGCTCATAACCCGGAGGTCGCAGGTTCGAGTCCTGCCCCCGCTACAAAAAGAGGCTTCAGAAAATGAAGCCTCTTTTTTTTATGCATATTTCAAAGATACAGCCCCTACCCTATTTCCATCCATTCATTGAATAAATAGAATGATACTAGAACTGGAAGTAGATGAACGGCTGCAGGTCGGCGGTGACGAACTGATACAGCACGAAAACGGCCACCACCACTACCAGCACCAGCACCCACATCGGCAAAACCGCGAAATTGTAGCGGTACCAACGCTTCCAACGGTCGGGTAACCAGTGGATCACCATTCCCACCAAGAACATAATAAATACATATTTGTAAGCCCCTAAAATGTCGGGGATGAGCGAAAAGTCCCAATGACTACCAATCTGTGTCACCATCGATTTTGCTGTGTTCCAAGCGGTTTCGTTGGCCGTAGCGGGATCGAGGTTGGAGCCGGAACGGAAGAACAAACGGGTGAAGGAGATGAAGACAAAAGTCTGCGCGATACCCCACACCTTGTCGAGCCAGCCCACGTATGTCTTCCTGAAAATGATGGCACCCAGCTGTTTCACCAGCGTACCGGCGCAGATACAGCCAGTCCACACGCTGCCAATCCACAGCAGCGGACTCGGGAAAAAGTGAGTACATACCGCAAAAGCCCCAAAAACGACAGTGATGACCGCGCTGCGCACCGGGAGTTTCACCCCTTTCCAGAACTTGTACACCAAAATCCCCAGTCCGTTGAGTCCGCCCCAGATCATAAAATTCCAGCTGGCGCCGTGCCACAAACCGCCTAACAACATGGTATTCATATTGTTGATATTGGTGCTGATTTTGCGGCGACTCTCCTTCCAGAAGATGGCGAAAAGCGCCAGCACGAGGGCAATGCCTCCCAACACGCAGGCCAACACCCAACTGCGGGTAAGCAGCACAGCCACCACACTCACCACCACAATGATGATGAATGTGGCGGGCGTAGCGTTGCGATTGCCGCCCATCGGAATATACAAATAGTCTTTCAACCAATTAGATAGCGAAATATGCCAACGCTTCCAGAAGTTGCCTGCATTGGTGGCCTTGTAGGGCGAGTTGAAGTTGAGCGGCAGGTAGAAGCCCATCAGCATGGCCACGCCGATGGCGATGTCGGTATAGCCCGAAAAGTCGGCGTACACCTGCAACGAATAGATGAACAGTGCCGACAGGTTCTCAAACGGCGTGAAGAGATGCGGATTGTCGAACACGCGGTCCACAAAGTTCACGGCGAGATAGTCGCTCATGATGATTTTCTTGGCCAATCCGTTGAGAATCCAAAAGATAGCGATACCAAACTGGCGGCGCGACAGGAAGAATTTCTTGTACAACTGCGGCACGAACTGGTCGGCACGGATGATAGGACCCGCTACCAAGCCTGGGAAAAAGCTGACATAGAAGCCGAAGTCGAGAATGTTGCGGATGGCCTGACATTTCTTCCTATAAACATCCACCAAATAACTGATACTCTGAAAAGTATAAAAAGAAATACCCACCGGAAGAAGGATCTTGCTGGCATCGAAATAGTTCTTTCCTGTCAACTCGTTGGTCCACTGGGCGAACCAGTTCACCACCTTCAAATCACTATGAAACAGCGTGTTATAAGAATCTGTAAAGAAGTAGGCGTACTTAAAGTAACAGAGCACCAGCAGGTTGAGAGCAACGCCCACAATCATCCACAGTTTTCGCCACCCCTGCCGCTCGGCCTTTTCTGTCCATCTTCCTATAAAATAACCATATAAAGTAGTGATTATTAATATAATGACAAAAAGTCCAGAGGTCTTATAATAGAAGAAAAGGCTGACAAAGAAAAGGAAGGCATTGCGGAGCAGGCAGCGATTGCGAGTCAGCGAAAAGACGGCGAACACCAATGCGAAGAAGGCCCAGAAGTAGAACTGGGTGAAGAGAAGCGGATACTTTTCATCAAAGGAAAAGATGTTGGTGAAGAAGATTCGGATGTTCTCTAAGTTCATCGTTTCGTCGTGAGCTGCGGGTCTTTAAAATGAAGCGGCAAAATTACAACATAATTCCGAATCAACGAGGGGGCGAATTCCAAAAAAAGTTGTACTTTTGCAAACTCTTTTTCTATTATATAATTCTTTGATAATTAAATTATTAAATAATGACAAATCCTATATCCAAATTAAGAAACATCGGAATCGCGGCGCATATTGACGCTGGAAAGACCACCGTATCGGAACGAATCCTATTCTTCACGGGCGTAAACCGCAAGGTGGGTGAGACCCACGACGGGCAGGCCACCATGGACTTCATGAAGCAGGAGCAGGAGCGTGGCATCACCATCGCCTCTGCAGCCATCACCGCACAATGGGACGACCATCAGATCAACCTGATCGACACTCCCGGCCACGTGGACTTCACCATCGAGGTGGAGCGTTCGCTGCGCGTAATCGACGGCATGGTGGCGGTATTTTGCGCCGTGGGCGGCGTGGAACCGCAGAGCGAGACCGTATGGAACCAGGCCGACAAGTACCGCGTGCCCCGTATCGCCTTCGTGAACAAGATGGACCGTGTGGGCGCTAACTTCCAGGAAGTGGTAGTGCAGATGAACAAGTACCTGGGTGCCAATGCGATGCCCATTCAGATGCCCATCGGTGCCGAGAGCGAATTCCAGGGCATGGTGGATCTCGTGGTGATGAAAGCCATCACTTTCAAGGAGAAAGAGCGCATCGTGAGCGACATCCCCGCCGAGCTGATGCCGCAGGCTTTGGAAGCCCGCCGCGCCATGATTGAGAAACTCGCTGACTTCGATGACGAAATCGCTGAGCTTTACCTCGATGACAAAGAGGTGAGCGAAGAGCTGCTGAAGAAAGCCATCCGCGAGGCCACCATCAAGCTGTTGGTGACTCCCGTGCTGTGCGGTGCAGCCTACAAGAACAAAGGCATCCAGCTCCTGCTCGACGCCATCGTCGCCTATCTCCCCTCTCCCACCGACCTCGGTGCCGTCATCGCCCACGACCCCGACGATGAAGAGAAAAACATCCATCTTCAACCTTCTAACAACCAGCCCTTTGCTGCTCTCGCCTTCAAGCTCATCAACGACCCGTACGTGGGACAGCAGACCTTCATCCGCATCTTCAGCGGCAAGCTGCAAAACGGCATGAGCGTCTATAATACTAATAAAGGTAAATATGAGCGCGTGGGGCGTATCTTCCGCATCAAGGCCAAGGAGCGTCAGGAGATTGCGGAGGCTGGCGTCGGTGAAATCGTGGCCCTCGTCGGCATGAAGTTCACCCGCACCGGCGATACGCTCTGCGACGAGAAGCAGCCTGTGCTGCTGGAGTCCATCAACGTGCCGCCGGCCGTTATCGAGATGAAAGTCAACATGGACGACAAGAAAAACCGCAACAAGCTCGGCGAGGCATTAGCCAAGCTCACCAACGAAGACCCCTCCTTCCACTCCCATTTCGACGAGGAGACCGAGGAGACCATCATCTCCGGCATGGGCGAGCTGCACCTCGAGATTTTGGTGGAGCGCATCCGCGACGAGTTCAAGGTGCCCATCACCGTGGGCGCGCCCTCCGTATCGTACCGCGAGACCATCACCACCGAGACCGAGTGCGACTACCGCCACGTGAAGCAGAGCGGTGGTAAGGGACAGTTTGCCCACACCGTCATCCGCTTCGAGCCCAACCCGGGCAACGGTTTCGAGTTCATCGACATGACCAAGGGCGGCGTGGTGCCCAAAGAGTTCTTGCCCTCCATACAGAAGGGTCTGATCAACGCGATGGCCAAGAGTCCTGTGGCCGGCTACCCCGTGGTGGACGTGAAATGTGTGCTCGTGGACGGCAGCTTCCACCCCGTGGATTCCAGCGACATGGCCTTCCAGCTCTGTGCGGCAATGTGCTTCAAGCAGGCATTCAAGAAAGCCAACCCCATCGTGAAAGAGCCTATCATGAAGGTGGAGGTGAGCACGCCCGATGACTTCATCGGCAATGTGACCCGAGACCTCAACAAGCGCCGCGGCCGCATCGAGAACATGCGCCGTTTCCGCAAAGGCTCACAGAAACTCGATGGTTTCATCCCGCTCTCCGAAATGTTCGGCTACGCCACCGCACTGCGCAACATCACCAGCGGACGCGCCAACTACTCGATGGAATTCTTCGAATACCAGCCCATGCCCGCCGACAAACAGGAAGAGGTGATTAAGAAACGTCAGGCTGAAGAGAAGGAAAGGGCAAGATAGGCTTAGTCAAGCCAACCCATACCTAACGACATAATGAACCCAAAGTAAAGTAAATAGAAGCCATAGAGGATAGTCGCGCCCACTCCCAGCCAAAGTCCTACAGTGCTGAGAATGTGGCTGACTCTCACTTTCGGTGTCATTTTGCCACCCATAGCGAGATAATCCCGAATGTTACGTTTATTATTCGCACCAAAAACAATAGCAATGATACTGGCTACCGGAAACTGGCTCATAACGACAGTTGCGATGGCCTTAGGCAAAAAATCAGGAGTATCAATTTCTGGCAACTGCTGTCCGTACTGCGGATAGTCGTTTTGGGGTTGCGGGTACTGAGGCTGATTGTACGGCTGGTTGTACTGGGGCTGATAATTATTGTCTTCCATTTTATGATGAATTTGATGAATTTAAGAAAGCGGATGCCTTCTTTCGGAGGACATCCGCTATTGGTGGTCCCACTCGGGCTCGAACCAAGGACCCGCTGATTATGAGTCAGCTGCTCTAACCAACTGAGCTATAGGACCCAATCCCCATTGGGGTTTGCGGCTGCAAAAATACAACTTTTTTTTCATTCGCATACCTACTCTCAAAAATTGTTTGTATTTTTGCAGCCTTATTTTGAGTATGATGAAAAAAGCACTCGTTTTATTCCTGATAGGCTCGCTTCTTGCGGTCGGTTATGCCCAAAATGACACCGTTAAGAAAGCAGAGAAACCGCAGAAAGAGCAGAAAGAGTACAAACCGCTGGTGGTGCGCGACCGTTTGGTGTTCGACATCTACCATAGTTTTTGGATGGGCGCCCCCTCGCAGGGCAACTTCATGAAGTTCGACCCCGGCTTCAACGTGTCGGCCATGTGGGACTTCATCCTTCCGCAGGCCAAGTCGCTCTCATTCGGCCTCGGTCTCGGCTTCACCTACTACACCCAGTATTCCGACTGCATGTTTAAATACAACCGGACCAAAGACATCAGCCAGTACTATATTCTTCCCGAAGATCTTGAATACAAGCACAGTAGGCTTGCCTATATGAATGTCAACATCCCCATCGAGATCCGCTACCGCCATCCTTGCGGCTTCAAGATTGACGTGGGCGTGCATGTGGGACTGGTGGCCGGTCTTTCCTATAAATACAAAGGCCCCCACTACAATGGCGTCGATGGCAACTACCTCAATTACAAGGATTTGGATTTCTACCACAAGCAGAAATTCAGTGCAGACGTGTTCATCCGCATGGGCTGGAAGTCGTTTGGCGTTTACTACTCCTATCAGCTGAATAAGGTGTTTGAAACGGGCAAAGGTCCTGCTATGAACCCTATGTCGTTGGGCATCTCCATCGCGCTGTTCTAATTCAAAAATTCGACGATTTACGTATCTTTCTTCTTTTTATGGTGGCATAAAGGATGCATCTTCTGCTATTGCTCATTTATTGCTTTTTATTCAAAATTTATAATTCATTATTTATCAATAATTTATAAATAAAATTGCAAAAGAAAAATATTTTTATCATTTTATAAAATGAAATAAAAAAAGTTGTATTTTTGCAGCCGCAAATGAGCCCAGGTGGTGGAATTGGTAGACACGCCACTTTGAGGGGGTGGTGAGCATTAGCTCGTGCAAGTTCGACTCTTGTCTTGGGCACAATTTGAAAGAGAACTCCAGCAATGATGGCTGGAGTTTTTTTATTGGTAAAACTGGCGGAATTCACGGTTTAAACTTTTTTTTCAAAAACACCTCTCATACTTCGCAAAAATATTGTATTTTTGCCAATTAGATTCATTGAAAATTAATCATTATAAAAATGAAAAAAATTATCATCCTTGCCGTGTTTTTCCTCACATGCGGCAGCCTTTTTGCCCAGCTTGACAATGGGGCAAGACTTCCTTCTGTAGATTTGAAAACCCTTGACGGTGAGACCTTCAGCACCAAGCAGATGACCACCGGTGAGCATCCGTTCATCGTCAGTTTGTGGGCTACGTGGTGCATGCCGTGCCGCGAAGAACTCGACGCCATCTCGTTGGTGTATGAGGACTGGGTGGAAGAGTTCGGCGTGACATTGTTCGCTGTTTCCATCGACGACAGCCGCTCTGCCTCCAAGGTGGCACCTTTCGTGCGCGCCAAAGGCTGGGACTATGTGGTGCTGCAGGATGTCAACTCCGATTTCAAGCGCGCCTTGAACGTGGTGGACGTGCCTTTCCTCTGCGTTTTCGACCAATACGGCAACCTCGTATGGTCGCACACCTCCTACGCACAGGGCGGTGAGGAAGAAGTTTATGAAGTGCTGAAGAATTTGCAGAATAAAGACAAAGAATAACATGAGACGTATATTTCCAATCCTGACCGCACTGCTCATTACAATATTGTGCAGCAGTACGGCATGGGGACAGTCGAAATGGGGACATATCAGCGGCGACTTCGGCTTCAACGGCATGTATTACATCCCCGACAGCATCATCGGGGCCAAGGAGGTGAAAGAGAAAGTGCGCGCCAACACGTGGCTCAACCTCAACTACACCAACAGCGGTTTCACCGCCGGCTTGCGGTACGAATTCTACAGTTTCCCGCTCATCGATTTCGAGGACATCGGCTACAAAGGCCAGGGACTCACTCACTATTTTCTTGATTATAAGAATGATTTCATTCAAGTAACGGCCGGTACTTTCTACGAACAGTTCGGTAATGGTTTCACGCTGAGAGCCTACGAAGACCGTCAGCTCGGCATCGACAACAGTCTGCTCGGCGCCCGCATCAAGGTAACGCCCTACAAAGGCATCACCCTGAAAGGCGTATGGGGCATCGAACGCAAGAACTTCGACTTCGAATACACCAAACGGCACGACTATGTGCGCGGCCTCGATGCGGAACTGTCGTTCAGCGATATGATCGGCAAACTTTCAGAGAAAGGCTTTGTGCTTTCTGTCGGCGGCAGTTTTGTGAGCAAGTACGAAAAGAGCGAGAAGGACATGTACATCACCCTTCCCGACAACCAGACCGGCATTCTTTCTGCTGACAAGATTCCGCAGAACATCGCCACATGGGCGGCACGGCTCAACTTCGGCTACAAAGGTTTCCGTTTGGAGAGCGAATTCGCCCACAAGATCAACGACCCCAACAACACCAACAGCTACATCTATAAGAACGGCAACTCCTTCCTGCTCACCGCCTCCTACTCGATGAAAGGCTTTGGCGTGGAGGCATCGTTCATCCGTTCCGACAACATGGACTTCCGCTCGCAGCGCGACATCTCCGCTTCCACGAGCCTGCTCAGTATCAACTACATACCCGCTGTCAACCGCCAGTACACCTACGCGCTGCTCGCTAACTACACGTATGCCAGTCAGCCCAACGGCCAGATTGGCGTGCAGGCGCAGGTAAACTACAAGATTCCGAAAGGTTCGAAAATTGGCGGCAAGTACGGCATTGACATCACAGCCAACTACGCCCGCTTTCACAATGTGGAGCAGAAGCTGGTGCCCGATGCTGAAGCCAACGGCCTCATGAACGGCACCGACGGCTACACCTCCCGTTTCTTCGCCTTCGGCAACGACCTGCTGTATCAGGACATCGGCATCGAGTTCAGCCATCGGTTCAACAACAAGAACTGGAAACTCGACCTTGCCTACAACTTCATCACCTACAACCTCACCATCCTGCAAGGCCACCCGAGTCCGATGTTCAAAGGACATAACGTGATGGGCAAAGTGACTTACAAGATCAACACGAAACATGCTCTCAAGCTGGAGGTTCACCACCTGTATGCCAAGGAGGATGACGGCAGCTGGCTCTACGGTCTGCTGGAGTACTCCATCGCGCCGCACTGGTTCATCTCCGTGGCCGACCAGTGGAACTACGGCAACGCCGACAAAATCCACCGCACCCACTACTACAACATCGCGGCGGCCTTCGTCATCAAGACCACCCGCATCTCATTGAACTTCGGCAAGACCAAGGAGGGCATCCTCTGCATCGGCGGTGTATGCCGCAGTGTGCCGGCATCTTACGGTTTAGGTCTTACCGTCACCACCTCTTTCTAACCCCTACCCTATTCCAAAACAACGGCGGCATTGGTCCGCCCCAACATCATCAAGCAAAATGAAAAAAATCAACCTTATCGTCACCCTCGCCATTCTCTTGTGCGCATTTGTATCATGCGACAAAATCGAGGGGCCTTATATCACACCTGACGAAAGCGTGGAGACAGATGTGGAGTTTCCCGACATCGACCCGGCCACTGTGTTCCGCAAGGTGCTTATTGAAGAATATACGGGGCACCGCTGCACCAACTGTCCTGACGGGCACCGCGAGCTGGCAACGTTGCACGAGCGTTACGGTGACTCATTGGTGGCCATCGGCATCCATGCCGGCAGTTTTGCTCTACCCACAGGCACTTTCCCCACCGATTTTCGCACCGAGGAAGGCAACACCCTCTACGAAGATTTTACTATCAACCAGATCGGCACCCCAGCGGCGGTAGTGAACCGCACACAGCACGGCAACGCCTATCCGCTGAGCATTCCGGCCTGGCAGCCCGCCATCGAGGAGGAGCTCACCCACGACTGTGTGGCGGCGGTACAACTCATCAATGTGTTTGACGCATCTTCCAAAAAACTCACCGCCCACACCAAGACCACCCTGCTCAACGGCTATAGTGGAGAGGTGCAGTTGGCGTTGTATGTCATTGAGGATGGCATCGTTGCGCCGCAGAAAGACGGCGAGGAGACCATTCCCGACTATGTACACAACCACGTGCTGCGCGGTTCGCTGAATGGCGTTTACGGCACACAACTCACCACTCCCGAGGAAGATGGCACCTACCTCAAATCGTATGAACTGGACTGCAGTGCCAAAAGCTGGAATTTCAGCAACTGCAGTGTGGTGGCCATCCTGATGGATGCCGAAACACACGAAGTGCTTCAAGTGGAACAGGCGAAATTCTAAATTCATCCCATGAAGAAAAAGATTGCCGACCTCCGTATCGTTAAGGCCTCCCAGGATTTCTTCAACCGCATTACGTTACCGGGATTCCAAGGGCTTTCCGTTGGCTATGTGATGGCCTTTTTCGGAAAGGCAGTCACGAAAGGCATCATCCAGCACCGTGCGGCAGCCATGACCTACCGTGTTTTCTTCGCCCTCATCCCCATGATGATGACTCTGTTTGCGGGCATCTCTTTTCTCGGGCCGAGCGTTAAAAACACGCTGCTCGACTTCATCCAGTCGATGGTACCCGAATACGTGTGGCCGGCCGTTGAAAACATGATCACCGGCATTATCAACAAGCACAACGGCACCCTGCTCTCGTTCTCGCTGCTGTTCAGTATTTTCACCATTTTCAACTCCATGAATCTCAGCATCAACATCCTCAACACCACCTACTTCAATATCGGGAAACGCTCGTTATTGAAACAGTTGCGTGTGATTGCGATGTTATTACTTATTTGGCTGTGTATCATTCTGTTATGTATTGGCGTGTTTATTGCGGCAGAAGCCTACGTTTATCGTGCGCATCACTACGTCATACAATCGCCCAAGCTGTTGACGGCGGGCATTCATGTGGCCAAGTGGCTGTTGCTGTTCTTCCTGGTATATCTTTTTATCTCTTCGTTCTATTATCTCGCGCCGGCCTCGCACAAGCATTTCAAGTTCTTCTCGGCGGGTTCCACCTTTGCCACCATCGCCATGCTGCTGGTGTTGGGTGCGATGAACATCTTCTTCTCCAACTTCAGCAACTACAATGCCTTGTACGGTTCGCTGGGTGCGGTATTTGCCATTTTGATGTGGCTCTATTGGAACCACATGTTCATCCTTATTGGCTACGACTTGAACGTCAGTATCGCGACTGCCAAGCGCAGTGCGCTCCGTGCCAAACCCAAACAGCCGTGATCATGAGACCATCCTGCCGGCTTCTATTCCTATTTTCCCTTCTTTTGGCGCTGATGGCGACCTCTTGCCATCGAAATAATCAAATCGACCCAGCCCAAACCGACTTCATCTACGTGGAAGGGAATAGTTTCAAACTGCATGGGGAGCCATTTTTCCCGATGATGCTCAACTACATAGTCTGTTTCCAGAGCACGCAGGACGGCGGTTTCATCGTTGCGCCCAACACCCACTACGACTCCACTGGTTACGTGGAGGCCTGGGGCAAGGAGGCAGTAAAGGAGCAGTTAGACGGGCATTTCCAGCTCATCAAAGAAATGGGATTCAATACATTACGAATATGTTTTGACCGCACCGGAAAGGATGGTGAGGGGATCTATTATGGGGCGGGTGACCAGAAATTCCACCTCGGCAATAGTCAAGATGAGCAGGCCATCCTACAAGGGATAAAGGAGTTTTTGGCTATCGCTGAAGCGCATGGTTTGCACGTGATGCTGCTCATCACTCCACCGCTTGGAGATCCTGATATTGAGAAGTTTACAATTCGGATGCTGAAAACCTTGCAAGATTGTCCGACCTTGTTCGCATACGATTTCATGAACGAGCCGTTGTATTTCGACCCCGTGGAGAAACGGAAGAAGAGCGAAGCGTTGAAGCTGGTCACGCATTGGAAGGAGTTGATGACGAAGAATGCACCCTATCAGTTGATCACCATCGGTTTTTCGGAGCCATTAGAGGTGTTTGAGTGGGATCCTTCGATGCTGCCGGTGGACTTTGTAGAGTTCCATACCTACCATCCGTTACGGGTGGCCAGCGAGATTTATTGGTACTCGAAGTACGTAGGCAAACCATGGATGGTGGGTGAGA